>ENA-OQIE01000801-OQIE01000801.1-human-gut-metagenome-genome-assembly--contig:-NODE-801-length-17708-cov-4.038852_pt1 | contig 17708 bp, 16 predicted proteins | sample MGYA00242569_ERZ504731 | MGnify/ENA primary metagenome ERZ504731 (study PRJEB26092, sample SAMD00036208) | human gut metagenome | host: Homo sapiens | study: EMG produced TPA metagenomics assembly of...
TACCTGTGAGATATGTCCTGGAGTGAGCAGTTTTCTTGCTGCCGCGGCGGCAGTTAAGTGTGAGTATACAGTTCCAGATGTAGCACAGACAGTAATTATTACAAGAATGCCGGGAAGAACTCCGGTTCCGGATAATGAGAGCATAGCAAAGCTTGCACAGCATGGCACATCAATGGCTGTATTCTTAAGCTCATCACATTTAGAGGAGCTTAAAGAAGAATTATACAAAGGGGCATTTACACCAGATACACCTTGTGCATTATGTTATAAGGTAAGCTGGGAAGATGAGAAATGCATACGGACAACATTAAAAGACCTTGACAGTGAAGCAAGGAAAGCAGGCATTACAAGAACTGCACTTGTATTGGTCGGGGAATTCCTTGGGGATAAATATAGTTTTTCTAAATTGTATGACCCAGAGTTCACTACGGAGTATAGAAAATGAGGACAATTATAATAACCTTCACACACGATGGTATAAAGTCAGCAATGAGAGCCCGTAAGGCAATGGATGGTGAAGTAATAATATACTGCCACCAAAGATGTGCAGATACTTATAAGAATGAAGCAGTATCATTTGCGGCAGTTGGAAGTGTTATAAAGAGCGAGTTTGCAGTAAGTGACAGAATATTATTTGTGTGTGCCGTTGCAATAGCAGTAAGAACTATAGCACCATATCTTAAAAGCAAGGTTACAGACCCGGCGGTGCTTGTTGAGGATGAGGGCGGAAAGTATCTTATATCACTTCTATCAGGTCATATTGGCGGAGCTAATGAGTGGTGCAGTAAGCTTGCTGTCAAAATAGGTGCAATGCCTGTAATTACTACAGCGACCGATGCAAGAGGAATGTTTGCAGTTGATATATTTGCCACGGAACATAATATGAGAATAGTTAATCCGGTTATGATAAAAGACATATCAGGCAGGATATTAAATAATGAGCCTGTAGGAATAACAGGAGATGATAAATATGAGGGATTGTTAAAAGAAACACAAGAACGCTGGCACGGACAGATTAAATATACCGATAACAGTAATAATGAGTATGAAAGCGGTGTACAGATAATTACAGGCAAAGACGATAAAATAGTATTTAAGCACACATTAAAACTTGTACCACAAGAGCTTGCAGTAGGAATTGGCTGTAAAAAAGGCAAGTCAGCACAAGAAATAGAGCAGGCTGTCAAGAAAACATTTGATAAAGCAGGGCTTTTGCTGGAAGCAATTGCAGTTGTGGCTTCGGTTGACAGAAAAGCAGATGAAACAGGAATAATTGAATTTGCAAGAAAATGGAAAGTGCCATATAAGACATATACGCCTGAATATTTAAGAATTGTTGAAGGTGATTTTGTATCTTCAGCTTTTGTTGAAGAACAGATAGGTGTAGGAAATGTATGTGAGCGCAGTGCGAGTGCTGCGTCTGCTGGTGGAGAAAAGCTTGTAGGAAAGACAGCAGGTAACGGAATTACAGTAGCAATTTACAGAGTGGCACACAAAAATAAGGAGTAGATTATGCTTAAGATAGTAGGTTTTGGAAGCGGAGCAAAAGAGAATATGACATTGGAGGCATCAGCTGCAATAGCCGGTGCTGGACTGATAGTTGGATATACTACATATGTTGATATATTAAGGCAGTATTTTCCAGATAAAGAGTACTATTCAACTAATATGATGCAGGAAAAGGAACGCTGTCAGTATGCAATAGATACAGCTAAAGAAGGAAAAGAGGTAGTGCTTGTATGCAGTGGAGATAGCGGTATATATGGTATGGCAAGCCTTGTATATGAGCTTGCAGAGGATAATCTGGATATTAAGGTTATATCAGGTGTAACAGCCGCAAGCAGTGGTTCAGCCTGCCTTGGTGCACCATTGTCACACGATTTTGCGGTTATCAGCTTAAGTGACTGTATGACACCTTGGGAGCTTATTAAGAAAAGAATAAAGGCGATGGCTGACAGCGATATTGTAATGTGCATATATAACCCATCAAGCCGCAGAAGAAGCGGATATTTAAAGGAAGCCTGCGATATTGTATTAAAGGTACAGTCACCGGATACAGTGTGCGGTTATGTAAGAAACATAGGAAGAGAGAACGAAACTACAGGAATTCTTACATTAAAGGAGCTTGCGGATTTTAAAGCGGATATGTTTACAACAATATACATAGGCAACAGCCATACTAAGGTAATTAATGGGAAAATGGTTACACCAAGAGGATATAAGGTTGTATGAGAAAGACGATAATGCTTTTTGCGGGGACAACAGAGGGCAGAAAGTTATGTGAATATCTTACAGGAAAGAACTGTGACACTTATGTATATGTAACGACTGAATATGGCAGGGAATTACTGCCGCAGGCTGATAATGTGCATATACATACTGGTAGAATGGATGAGGCTGATATGCTAAAGGAGTTAGAAGCTAAAAAGCCATATATAGTTATTGATGCCACACACCCATATGCTACACAGGTTACACATAATATTAAAAATGTGTGTGACAGCAAGAACGTTTCTTATGTGAGGGTATTAAGGGAAGATAATGACAAAAAGCCAGAGTTTAAGTCAGATAACATTACATATGTTAAGTCAATAAAAGATGTAGTAGAACTACTTAACAGTGAACAGCATAATAGTAAAAATATTCTTATGACGACAGGCAGTAAGAATATACCAGAGTATATTTATATTACGAATTATAAAGAGAGAGTATATTTAAGGCTTCTTCCTAATCCTGAAATGTTACAGAGTGCAATAGAAGCAGGGATTATGCCGTCACATTTAATAGGTATGCAGGGACCATTTTCACAGGAATTAAATGAGGCAGTAATAAGACAGTTTAATATAGGTGTTCTTGTGACAAAGGAGTCTGGCAGTAATGGCGGCTATGAAGAAAAGGTGGTGGCTACTGAGAATACAGGCATTGACTGTATAGTAATAAAACGTCCAGTAGAAGAAAATGGAGTAAGCCTGCCAGAGCTTATTAAATATCTTAAGACAAAAGGGTTATAAAGCCTAAAAGCTATGTGGTTTTAGAGTTATAAAGTTTTAGGAAAATGGCTGTCTATAATGTTAACGAATTAAGGTGGAGTGAATAATGAAAAGGGTAATTATAGCTGGTGTGGGGCCGGGCAGTAAAAGCTGTCTTACAGAGGAAGTAAAGGAAGCAATTGATAATTCAGAGGTGCTGATTGGTTCTAAAAGGCTGATAGAAGAATACAAAGATAAGAAGACATTTTATGCAGTAACAGCAAAAGACATAATAGATATTATTGATAATGAAAATGCCAATAACTACGTTGTGCTTATGTCAGGTGATACAGGCTTTTACAGCGGTGCAAAGAAGCTTGCAGAGGCACTTGCTGGAAAGTATGAATACAGCATTATGGCAGGTGTATCTTCTGTAATATATCTTGCGGCAAAGATAGGAAAGTCTTGGGAGAACGCAGCTTTTGTAAGCCTGCACGGTAAGAAACAAAGCTATATACCTGTAGTTTTACAAAATGAATGGACATATTTTCTGACACAGGCAAATGTATCACAGATATGCCAGGAGCTTTATAGGGCAGGACTTGGACAGGCACATATATGGATTGGTGAAAATCTTTCATATGATAATGAGAAGATAACTAATGGAAATGTGTCTGAATTTACTGAATATATTTCAGAAGGACTTACGGTATTGGCAGTTTATAATGAACATTCGCGTGCATTTTCAATAACAGGAATTGCTGACAGCAGTTTTATCCGTTCTGATGTGCCGATGACGAAAAGGGAAATCCGTGCAAGCGTTGTAAGCCGAATGGCGGTATCTAAGAATTCCTGCGTATATGATATAGGTGCAGGAACAGGCTCTGTCACAGTGGAGCTTGCACTTCACGCACTTTACGGAACAGTGTATGCAGTTGAGAGGACAGAAGAGGGCTGTAGTCTTATAGCTAAAAATGCAGAAAAATTTGGACTTAATAATATAGAGATTATACACGGCAATGCGGCGGCTGTTATTGACAGTCTGCCAGTACCCGATAAAGTATTTATTGGTGGAAGCGGTGGAGAGTTAGAATACATTTTCAGCAGTATTCTTAAGAAAAATCCATATGTCCATATTGTGGTTACGGCAGTGACATTAGAAACACTTAACAATACTATTTCATTAATGGAAAAGAATGGTATGAATGTCCTTGATATAGTCCAGATTGCAGTGACAGAGGTAAAGAAAAGGGGCAGATATCATATGATGTCTGCGAATAATCCAGTATTTATTATAGAAGGAAGAGGTGCAAAGTGAGCCGTATAATGATAGCAGGGACAGGCAGTGGAAGTGGCAAGACAACAATTGTCTGCGGTCTATGCCAGTGTTTTAAAGATATGGGACTTAATATATCAGCGTTAAAATGCGGGCCTGATTATATAGATTCTATGTTTCATTCGCGTGTGTTAAATATGAGCACAGGTAATCTTGACAGCTGGTTTTGTGATAATGCAACAATAAAATATCTGCTTGCAGGTAAAGAGGATAAGAGTGATATAACTATTGTAGAGGGAGTTATGGGCTACTATGACGGACAGGGCTTTAGCACAAAGGGAAGTTCTTATGAGATAGCAGACATTACAGATACGCCGGTTATTCTTATAGTGAACTGCCGTGGAATGAGTAATTCAATCGGCGCAGTTGTAAAGGGTTATCTTGGATATGAAAAGAACAATAATATCAAAGGTGTAATCTTTAATAATCTTTCAGACAGGTTATATGGTAATGCCGCACGCATAGTTAAAGATATGGGGATAGAACCACTAGGCTATATGCCATATAAGAAAAATGCTGTGCTTGAAAGCCGTCATCTTGGTCTTGTGACCTCGGCAGAGGTGGAACATTTTCAGGAAAAAATCAACAGTATTGCAGAGCAGATGAGGGAAAGCGTTGATATAGAAGGAATACTTAGAATTGCAGAAAATGCTTCAAAGCTGGAAGCCATACATAAGAGCATAGATAAAAAAGATGTAAGGATTGCAGTTGCAAAAGATGAAGCTTTCTGTTTTCTTTATGATGATAATATAGATTATCTAAGGCAGTGCGGTTGTGAGATAGTGTATTTTAGTCCACTTGCAGATAATAAGCTTCCGGATAATATAGACGGGTTGTTACTATATGGCGGTTATCCAGAGCTTCACGCCAAAGCGTTGTCAGAAAATGTATCAATGAGGAATGATATTGCAAAGAAGATAAAAGAAGGACTTCCCTGCATAGCAGAATGTGGAGGATTTCTTTATCTGCACGAATACTTAGAAACACCAGAAAAAGATAAATATCCTATGGCGGGAATTATAAAAGGAATGGGATATAATGCAGGAAGACTACAGCGTTTTGGCTATATGACGCTTACGGCAAAGAAAGATACATTGATTGCCTCTGCAAATGAAAGCTTTCGTGCACACGAATTCCACTATTGGAATAGTGACTGCCCTGGTGAAGATTATGAGATAAAGAAAGCTTCAGATAACAGTATAGCATCAGCCGGTTATGGAAGTGATACGTTGTATGCTGGATTTCCACATATATATTTCTATGGCAATGAACAGGTGGCAGATAATTTCATAAATGCCTGTGTCCGCTATAGAAAGAATTATAAAAAATATAATGACAGGCTTGAAGGTCATGATATTAAAAGTTTTATTCCAGAATTAGGTTCTGATATTAAAAGTCTTATTCCAGAACTGTCAAAGATAAAGGCAAGCAGTAAAGATAGTGTACAAAAAGCACATAGTCATTGGAATGGGATAGCAAAGCCACTGCACGGGCTTGGACTTATGGAGGAAATAATAAGCCAGATAGCAGGAATCGAGCATACAGCAGATGTCAATATTGACAGACGTGCTGTTATTGTAATGTGTGCAGATAATGGCATAGTTGAAGAAGGTGTTACCCAGACAGGACAGGAGGTAACGGCAATAGTAAGCTGTAATATGGCAGACGGAATATCAAGTGTATGCAGAATGGCGGCATATGCCAATGCAGATGTTATTCCTGTGAATGTTGGCATTGCTATGGATACGCTTGAGGACGGAACAGATGTAGGTACTTATAAGGGGCTTGTCAATAAGAGGGTTATGGCTGGCACTAATAATTTCCTTAAAGAGCCGGCAATGTCAGAGGAACAGCTTATACGGGCAATATATGCAGGAATTACACAGGTTAAGGAGTGTAAGGAACAGAGGTATAATATTCTTGCAACAGGAGAGATGGGAATAGGCAATACAACCACAAGCACGGCACTTGCCTGCATACTTTTAAATCTTGAGCCACATATGGCAACAGGCAGAGGTGCAGGGCTTGATGATAAAGGTCTTAAGAAAAAGATAGAGGTTATTACCAGAGCTAAAGAAATGTATGGAAGCTGCCAGGACAATCCATTAACCCTTTTACAGAATATAGGCGGACTCGATATTGCAGGGCTTGTCGGAGTATATATTGGTTGTGCACTTTATGGAATACCTGTTGTTATAGATGGTGTTATCTCGGCAGTTGCGGCACTTATTGCAGTAAGGTTGAATAGTCAGATTGGTGATTACATAATAGCTTCACATCAGGGAAAAGAGCCTGCGATGAAAGCTCTGCTTAACGAACTTGGAAGGAAGGCTGTTATACACGGAGAGCTTGCACTTGGAGAGGGAACAGGTGCGGTTATGATGTTTCCACTTCTTGATATGGCTTTGCAGGTGTACAGGGAAAATACTACATTTGATGATATACGCATAACTGCCTATGAGGATTACGAAAAATGTTGATTATGGTTACAGGAGTAAGCGGCAGTGGCAAGTCAGAATATGCCGAGCAGATAAGCTGTCAGCTTGCAAAGGACAATAAAAAATATTATGTGGCTACTATGTATCCATATGGAGAAGACGGCAGAAGCAGGGTTAAGAAGCACAAGCTGCAGCGTGATGGCAAAGGCTTTGAAACGATAGAGCAGTATCAGAATATAGGTGGTGCACTTAAAGGATGTAAAAGAGATACAAAACCGGTAGTATTGGTTGAGTGTATGTCTAATCTTCTTGCTAATGAATGCTTTGAAGAAAACGGACATCCAGATAATATATTTGCTGAATGTATGCAGTTGTATTCAGAGTGCAGTCACCTTGTAATTGTGACTAATGAAGTGTTTTCAGACGGGTGTGAATATGATGATAGCACAACTGATTATATAAGACGGCTTGGAGAGCTTAATGTAAAGCTTGCAAAGGCAGCAGACACAGTTGTTGAGGTTGTATACACTATTCCTGTAGTATTAAAGGGGGATATCAGTTATGTCGGTAATTAAATCATTGGTAATTGCATTTTCAATGTATTCTAAAATACCAATGCCGCATTTGGAATTAGAAGAAAAAGATATGAGATATGTAATGGGCTTCTTTCCGTTAGCAGGTCTTGTTATAGGTGCAGTCATATATGGCTGGATGTATATCAGCGGTCTGCTAAATGTGCCGGATATCAGCAGGACACTTGTTCTTGTAGTAATTCCTGTACTGATAACAGGAGGAATACATATTGACGGCTATATGGATACAAGTGATGCACTTAATTCATATGGCGACAGGGAGAAGAAGCTGGATATATTAAAGGATTCGCATATTGGAGCATTTGCAGTTATAAGATTGCTTATGTATTCTGCGGTATATTATGCGGCGGCATATATTATTGTGCAGAAGCCAGATAATATGAGACTTTTGCTTCTGGCACTTACGTTTTATCTGTCAAGAATTATAAGTGGTCTGGCAGCAGTTAATTTCCGAGGAGCAAGAAATAATGGAATGTTGCATACATTTACAAGTGCAACAGCAGGAAAATGTGTAAATGTAATGCTTGTAGTGCAGTTAATTATATGTGTTATCATTATGTGTCTTTGCAGTGTTACAGATACTGTTGTAGTTATCGCTGTGGCATTCGTGGTTTTATTGTATTACAGATATATGGCATATAAGCAGTTTGGCGGAGTGACAGGCGATTTGGCAGGGTATCTGTTATGTGTAAGTGAACTGTGTATGACAATAGCTGTTGCTGTTATAGCATTGCTTTAGTGAATAAAAATGTGCACAGAAACGAGGAATAATATGGAATTATATTTTGGCGGAGCTTATCAGGGAAAGCTTGATTATGTATGTGGCAGGAAAAATATAGTTAAAGAATTGTGTGGTAATGCAGAAGATACAACGAGTAATATATATTCAGAAGATGAGAAGTGCATTAAAAATAAAATATGCAATAATAATATAGCTGATGGAGCATATTGCAGTATTGAAGATATAAAAAATGCCTGTATATTAAATCATTTTCATCTGCTTATAAAAAGACTGCTTAAAGATGGGAAATGTACAGATACGCTTATAGATACCATTTATGCTGGCAATCCATCAATTATAATAATATGCGATGAGATTGGCAGTGGCATAGTTCCTTTGGAAAAAGAGGACAGAATATACCGTGAAACAGTTGGGCGTATGCTTTGCAGGGCTGTAAAAAAGGCTGACAGGGTAGAGCGTATAGCGTGTGGCATAGGACAATGCCTGAAAGGTGAATAATATGAAGATTGTATTAATCAGACATGGTGCAACAGCAGGTAATATCAAAAAAAGGTATATAGGCATAACTGATGAGGACTTATGTGCTTCTGGGATTGAGAGCATACATAATAATATTAAGGCAGGTTATTACCAAGAGGTACAGGCAGTATATGTAAGTCCTATGAAAAGGTGCAGGCAGACGGCTAAGCTTATATATCCTGAATATAAACAGCATATAGTGCCAGATTTCAGGGAATGTGATTTTGGCATATTTGAAGGAAAGAATTATAAAGAACTTTCTGGCAATGAGCAGTACCAGAGATGGATTGACAGTAATGCAACGATACCATTTCCACAAGGAGAAGATGTTGCGGATTTTAAGAAAAGAAGTGTTAAGGGCTGGTATGATATGATTAAGCAATGCCGTTTATTGAATTATTCGGACATTGCATGTGTAATTCACGGCGGCACAATAATGTCAGTAATGTCAGAGATATATGGTGGTGGCTATTATGATTATCATTGTGGCAATGGTGATGGGTATGTATGTGATGTGGCTTTAGATGGAAGCATTAATAATTATACAGAACTTTTACGTTATGAGTAAAAATATGCGTATTCTATGAGTAAAGATATGTATTTATCCTGAGTAAAATATGTGTTTGTTATAAATAAAGATATGTGTCTATTATATGTTAAAGTATGAGTTTATTCTGAGTAATAGCGTGTGAAGGAATGAGGAGTTTATGAATTTATTTATATGTCAGACAATAGCAATTGGCTGTGGTTATATGCTGGATCTGCTTATTGGTGACCCGCACTGGCTGTATCATCCGGTACGTCTTATAGGTAATCTTATTTCGTTGTTAGAAAGTATTTTATTAAAAGAAAAAGATACATCTGCTAAGAAGTACAGAAAGGGTATGTTACTTGCAATATTAACGCCGTTAATAACGGGTATTGTTACTGTATCTATTCTTGTTGTTGGTTATCATATTAATATGATACTTGGCTGCGTAATTGAAACAATAATGTGTTATCAGATACTGGCAGTAAAATCGCTCAAAGTAGAAAGTATGAAGGTATATTATGCTTTGGATAAAGAAGGGTTACAGAAGGCACGTAATGCCGTTGCAATGATAGTCGGCAGGGATACGAAACAGCTTGATGAACACGGCGTTGTAAGAGCAGCTGTTGAAACTGTCGCAGAGAACACATCAGACGGAGTTATTGCACCATTATTTTATATGATGTTATTTGGGGCAGTTGGCGGTTTTGTATATAAGGCTGTTAATACAATGGATTCAATGATAGGTTATAAGAATGATAAATATTTGTACTTTGGAAGATTTGCGGCGAAGTTAGATGATGTTGTGAACTTTATTCCGGCAAGAATAGGCGGCTGTCTTATGGTTGTGTCAGCAGGAATTGCACAGCTTGCAGAAAAATGTAATACAAAGGATAAAACAAATTCACACTATAGTATAGGGAATGCGTGGAAGATATTTAAAAGTGACAGAAAAAAGCACAGCAGTCCTAATGCCGCCCAGACAGAGTCAGCCTGTGCAGGAGCTTTAAAAGTAGCATTATCAGGCGATAATTATTATTTTGGAAAGCTTGTGCATAAGCCACAGATAGGAGAGGCAATACGTCCGCTGGAAGCTGGTGATATAGGAAGAAGTAATATTTTATTATATATTACTGCATTTCTTATGGTAATTATTGTGTTATTAATAAGATTGATAATAATGTTGGCAGTCAGATAATTATATTTTAATCAGATTGGCATATTGATACGGGGATTGCATACTGATAAAGGGATTGTCAGGCAGATGAGAGGTTACAGCTATGGAACAGCAGATACACGGTGGAAATATATATGATAAAAATATATACAACAAAGAAATAACACTTGATTATTCGGTTAATATTAACCCTTTAGGAATGCCGCAGGAAGTGTGTAATGCGATTACGCAGGATATTGGTGGTTATCAGACATATCCAGACATTAAGTATACGGCATTAAGAAATGCAATTGCCAGCAAAGAGAGTATTAATGCAGATAACATTTATAAGGTTAATATTAATGCTAGGAATATACTCTGTGGTAATGGTGCTTCAGAACTTATAATGGCAGTTGTAAGGGCTGTACATCCAGAAAAATGTGCCATTGCTGCACCTTCATTTTCAGGCTATGAGCGTGCAGTTAAGGCGTATGGAGCAGGGATTGTATATTATGAGCTTGACAGTAATAATGGCTTTAGCTATGAATATGTAAGTGGACGATTAGAACAGCTTGATGTCCAGTTATGTTTTATATGCAATCCGAACAATCCAACAGGGAATATTATACCTGAAAATATTCTTATCAATATATTAGACATATGCAGAAGAAGAAATATTATAGTTGTTGCGGATGAGTGCTTTTTAAGATTTAACCGTAATTATGAGAAGATAAGCTGTAAACGTTTTCTAAAGGATTATAATAATCTTGTAATAATAAATGCGTATACCAAGTTCTATGCAATGGCAGGAATAAGGCTTGGATATCTCATGAGTTATAATGATGAATTAATCGACAACATATCTTTACAGCTTCCAGAGTGGAATATATCAACAGTGGCACAGCGTGCAGGAATTGCGGCATTTAAGGATAAAGATTACGAGGGGCACACATATAGGCTTATCGAGAAGGAGCGGGAATTTCTTACAGATAAATTATCGGCTATGGAATGTATCGTATATCCGTCTGTGGCAGACTATATAACTTTCAGGCTTCCGTCAGATAAGGCTGGCTGTCAGCTGCAGGATGAATTATTAAAAAATGGAATTCTTATCCGTTCGTGTCAAAGCTACCGCAATATGCCGCCAGACTGCTACCGCATAGCAGTAAAGAAGCATACAGATAATGAAATTCTTATTGATTTCATAAGCAATATATTAATAAAAAGGACAATATAGATTAAGAATAGATAATTGCAAAGTGGCAATATATCCATAGATATCAATAACGGACAAATTATTATATATAAATATTATAATAAAGTTAATTAGGATAGGAATTTAACATAGATAACAGGGAAGGTGCAGTGATTATGGCAAGAAATCTGATGATTCAGGGAACGATGTCCAATGCAGGAAAGAGCATTATAACAGCAGGAATATTAAGAGTGTTAAAACAGGATGGCTACAGTGTAGCACCATTTAAGTCACAGAATATGGCACTTAATTCATATATAACAGCCGATGGCCTGGAGATGGGAAGGGCACAGGTTATGCAGGCAGAGGCGGCTGGGATATCCCCTTGTGTAGAGATGAATCCTATACTTTTAAAACCGACAAGTGATGTTGGTTCTCAGGTAATTGTAAATGGAATACCATTAAAGAATATGCCGGCTAAGGAATATTTCCAGTACAAAAAGCAGCTTATTCCTGATATATTAGCCGCATATGATAAGCTTGCCAGCCAGTATGATATTATTGTTCTTGAGGGTGCTGGCAGTCCGGCAGAGATTAACCTTAAAAAAGATGATATTGTTAATATGGGAATGGCAAAGCTTGTAGATGCACCGGTTCTACTTGTAGGTGATATTGACAGAGGTGGTGTATTTGCACAGCTTGTTGGAACAATTATGCTGTTAGAGGAAGAAGAACGCAGGCGTGTAAAAGGTCTTGTTATGAATAAGTTCCGTGGAGATAAGAGAATATTAGAGCCGGGCATAAAACAGTTATATGATATATGTCCAATTCCGGTTGCAGGTGTAATTCCTTATGTTAAGCTTGACATTGATGATGAGGACAGCCTTGCTTCACGGATTGAGCCATCAGTCTACAATGCACATATGTCAGATGAGCAGTTCGACATAGTAGTAATACGTGTGCCTCACATTTCTAATTTTACGGATTTTAATGCACTTGAGCGTATTGAAGAGGTCAATCTGCGTTATGCAGACAAGGCAGAACAGATTGGAAATCCCGACCTCATAATTCTTCCGGGAAGCAAGAATACAATTAATGATTTAAAATGGCTCCGTAAAAATGGAATGGAAGCACAGATTATAAAATGTTCAAGACAGGATATTCCGGTATTTGGAATATGCGGTGGCTTTCAAATGTTAGGAAATGTCATTGATGATTCGTGTGGTGCAGAAACTGGAGAAGTTGTAGCAGGAATGGGACTGCTTCCAGTAACAACCACATTTTCAAAGAATAAACACCGTACAAGAGTGCAGGGGATAACTTGTATACAATCTGGAATGTGGGAAATGCTTGGGCAGAAGAAATGTACAGGCTATGAAATACATATGGGCGAAAGTACAATAAGTGAAGATGGTGCGAATCCATTTGCAAGAATATTCAATACTGTTGATAAGACTGAATATATGGATGGCTGTGTACGGGGTAATACAGCAGGAACTTATATGCATGGGATATTCGATGGACAGGAATTCTGCGACAGCTTTATTAATATGCTCTGTGCAAGGCATGGTATTACATCAAAGAGTGGTGTCAGAATAAGCTTTGATGAATACAAGCAGAGAGAATATGATAAGCTGGCAGATGTAATCCGTGAGAATATGGATATGAAGTATATATATGAGATTATAGGTTAAAGTTAAATTGAATAAAATGTATAATGTTTAATAAAGGTGTATTATTTTGAAGAATTAATACACCTTTTATTGTACATAAGATGCATATACATAGCATCCTGGGCACGGACAGCATTATGTTCTGCGATAGCCTCCGTTATTTCACGATGAGTTTCGATGGTTTCAGTTTTAAGGATGTTGCCGGTTGTTTCAACAAAAAGAGGGATAGAGCTGTTTATTATTGGGTATTGACAGAAATTAATGACAAGGTATAATGCAAAATGACAAAAGAAGTTGTCATTATAACAATGAAAGTTGTCAAATTGATAATAAAAGTTGTCATATGGAGGTGTGGTATGATACTGCGAAATCGTCTGAAGGAACGCAGGGCTGCGCTAGGTGTCAATCAGCAGGAGATGGGAAGACTGTGCGGAGTGTCAAGGCAGACAATCAGTCTTATAGAAAGGGGCGATTATTCGCCATCAGTCAATCTTGCATTAACGATTGCAAAAGTATGCGGAGTTACCGTGGAAGAAGTATTTTATTTACAGGAGGAAGATAATGATGGGAAATGAAGAAATTAAGAAAGCAAACAGAAAGGCGTTGCCTAAGTTCATACTGCTTTGTATTATAGGAGCTGTAATCGGAGGCATAACTGGGTATCTTGTTGGAGCAAATGGAATTGATACAATGTCAGGAAATTTTAAAGCCGTAGTTAGTGGTTATGTAGTATTAACTGCACCTTGGATTATGCTTGCTATTGCAGTTATAATTCCTATAGTGTTAGTGCCATACTACAAGAAGGCTAAGAAGCAGTTATCACAGTGGGATGGTGAAGATGAAGAAGTATCAGATAGTGTCGAAGAGAAGCTTTCTATAATTCAATGGGTTTCAAGTGGGGCGCTTATAATTTCATATTTTCTTATTGCGGCATCATATTCAGGTGGTACAGCAATGTTTGAAAGTGTTAACAATATGATAGGATTAACTGTTAGCATTGCAGCATTTTTAGGGATTATGGCAGAGGTTGTTATTATACAACAGAAAAGTGTTGACTGTGTAAAGATAATGAATCCTGAAAAGACGGCATCAGTATATGATATGAAGTTCCAGAAGAAATGGCTTGAAACCTGTGATGAAGCAGAGAAGATTATAGTTGGGAAATGTGCATTTAAAGCATTTAATATAACGAATAGTATGTGCAGTGTACTTGCAGTTGTTCTTGCAATCAGTGCGCTTATGTTTGGAATTGGTTTTCTTCCTTCATTTGTTGTATGCCTTATCTGGATGGTTAATATGTCAATATATTGCAAAGAATGTCTGAAATATTCAAAAGTTGGTAACAAGATTATGTAGATAAATATTTTCGGAAAATGGATGTAAGGAATTAAATGCGTAGCTGGACGTGGTTACTATCAGGAAGAAGGAAAAGAGGCTGCAGATTTGTAAGACATGAACCCAGTGTTTTAGCGGCTTATAGCGCGTATAAAGATCTGTTTTTGAATTTTTTGAAATTTTTTCAAAAATTTTTCAAAAAAGTGCTTGACGAATTACACTGGGTCGTGTATTATAATGAAGTGCTTTGCGATAGCAACTAACACAAAGCAAGACTTAAGATCTGGCTTATTGGTCAAGTGGTTAAGACGTCGCCCTCTCACGGCGAAGACAGGGGTTCGACTCCCCTATAAGCTATTCTGCGTTATAATTGATTCGAAAGAGTGGACTTTATGTCCACTCTTTCGTTTTTGCAATATAATTATTGTTTGATTAATGCAGAATGAAAACTGAATATTATTAAAAGAAAGAGGTAGTAATGGGTAAGAGAGAAGATTATGAAGCTAAGACAGAAAAGCTTATAATGCCAATTGTTGAAGCCAATAATGTAGAACTTTTTGATGTTGATTATATTAAAGAGGGTCAGGACTGGTATCTGCGCGTCTACATAGATAAAGAAGGTGGAGTTACAATTGATGACTGTCAGGCTGTAAGCAGAGCTTTTAATGAGATACTTGATAAGGAGAACTATATTACTGACCAGTACATTTTTGAAGTGAGTTCACCGGGACTTACAAGACCTTTAAAGAAAGAGAAGGATTATGCAAAGAGTATTGGGAAACTTATAGATATTAAGCTTTACAAAGCTGTTGAAGGCATAAAGGAATATACAGGCGTTCTTAAGGAATACGATAAAGACAACATTACAATAGAGGTTGATGATAATCTTATAAAGATTGAGAGAAGCAATCTTGCAATGATTAGATGGGCATATGTTGAATAGATATATAACTAAAGTTGTTAATAATGGAGGATAAGAAGATGAATAAAGAATTGATACTTGCGATTGAAGCCTTAGAAAAAGAAAATGGAATCGACAAAGAGATTATGTTTGATGCCATTGAAAAGTCATTAATGGACGAATATAAGGCTGAATTTGACAAGGCAGATAATGGCAGGGTTGTACTTGACAGAAGAACAGGTGATTTCCACATTTATTCAGACAGAACTGTAGTTGAAGAAGTAGAAGTTCCAGAGTTCCTTGATACTAAGAAAGGAAAGTATGTATCTGGTACAGAAATAGCACTTGTTGATGCAAGAAAGATTAAGCCGGGATGTCAGCTTGGTGATGTTATTACTATAGAAGTAAAGTCAGAAGAATTCTCAAGAAAAGCAGCTAAGAATGCCAAGAATACAATTGTTCAGACTATAAGAGAACAGGAAAAGAATGCACTCTACAACGAGCTTCAAGCCAAGGAGAAGGAAATTGTTACAGGTGTTGTACAGAGAATTAACGACAACGGTGATATGACTATTGACATAGGAAGAACACAGGCAGTTCTTAAGGCAGATGATAACTTTAAGGATAAGCAGTTCAAATGCGGAGAAAGAATCAAGGTATATGTTGCAAGTGTAAGCAACAGAGAAAGAAGCGGTTTATCAGTTAAGATTTCAAGAAAGTCACAGGAACTTGTAAAGAAACTTTTTGAAGAAGAAGTTACAGAGATTAAAGATGGTACAGTTGAGATTATGGCTATCGCAAGAGAAGCAGGTTCAAGAACTAAGATGGCTGTAAGAGCTAATGTTCCTCATGTGGATCCAGTAGGTGCATGCGTAGGCATTAATGGTGCGAGAGTTAAGAATATCGTTAATGAACTTGGTAATGAACAGATTGATATTGTTGAGTGGGATGACAATCCTGCCCAGTTAATTGTTAATGCTTTAAGCCCTGCAAAGGTTGTATCAGCAGTAGCAGATGAAGAAGAGAAGAAGGCTAAGATAATTGTTTCAGAACAGCAGTTATCACTTGCAATCGGTAAGTCGGGACAGAATGTAAGACTTGCAGCTAAGCTTACAGGTTACGGAATTGATATTAAGAGCGAAGCTGATCCAGAAGCATTTGCTGATATGGATAAAGACAACGCAGAAATCGTATATGGTGAAGACAGTGAAGGATATGATGACAATCAGGCAGATAATGTAATGTCATTGGATGAAGACTATAACGAAGATGCAGCCTCTGACACAGAAGTTGTAGAAGAATAATATTATTGGAGAGTGATAGTTTGGCAGCAGTAAAGAAGATTCCACAAAGACAGTGTATAGGTTGTAATGAGATGAAAGACAAAAAGCAGCTTATACGGATATTAAAGACTCAGGATGAACAGATAATAATAGATACAACAGGCAAGAAGAACGGAAGAGGGGCGTATATATGTCCTGACGCAGAGTGTCTTAAGAAAGCAAGAAAGTCAAGAGGACTTGAAAGAGCTTTTAAGATGGCTGTTGATGCATCTGTTTATGATGAGTTAGAAAAGGAGATGAATAATCTTGGACAATAAAAGAGCATTATCAATGATAGGTCTTGCACAGAAGGCTGGAAAAGTAGCAAGCGGTGAGTTCTCTACTGAAAAGGCTGTAAAAGAGCATAAGGCATATATGGTAATAGTAGCAGATGATTCATCTGATAATACCAAAAAGAATTTTAAGAATATGTGTGAATATTATAAAGTGCCAGTGTATTTCTTTAGCAATAAGGATGACTTAGGGCATGCTATAGGTAAAGAATTCAGAGCATCACTCGCAATCCTTGATGAAGGGTTTAAGAATAGTATTGAGAAACATTTTAAACAAGATTAGAGATAATCGGTGTAAATAATACAGAAATATTATTCCTGTATTGGAAAAGAGGTTAAATGGCAAATATGAGAGTTCATGAGTTGGCGAAAGAATTAAATATTTCATCAAAAGCGATAACTGATATTTTAAGTAATGCTGACAAGAAATATACAGCTATGAGCGGACTAGGTGAAAGTGAAATAAACAGTGTAAAGAGCAAGTTTACAAAAGCAGCTGGAAATACAGCTAATAAATCAGAACCTAAAAAGGCAGAAGAAAAACAAGTGAAATCAGAGGAGAATAAGAATATTAAGGCACAGGATAAGACTGGTAATAAGTCAGAACAGAATACACAGGATACTAAAGCGGCAAACACATCTAAGGATGTAGATAAGAAGCACATTTCTCAGGTGTACTTCCCACAGAACAGCCAGAAGACTGATTC
>ENA-OQIE01000802-OQIE01000802.1-human-gut-metagenome-genome-assembly--contig:-NODE-802-length-17669-cov-15.493633_pt1 | contig 17669 bp, 16 predicted proteins | sample MGYA00242569_ERZ504731 | MGnify/ENA primary metagenome ERZ504731 (study PRJEB26092, sample SAMD00036208) | human gut metagenome | host: Homo sapiens | study: EMG produced TPA metagenomics assembly of...
ATGGCAAAATCCTGGGCAACTTTTTGTTGCTCAGGCACTTATAAATAATGTTAAACTATAGTGTTGCGGAATTAAGGCTTATATTTAATTCCGGCCGATTGCAAATCAGCCGGCACATTAGCTTTATTGGTTCTTATCGCACGCACTACGCTAAGTTATCGCTCACAAAGGTGAGCTAGTAGTTAGAGTCATATGCCTTGTTGATTCTTTTCAATGTAATACAATTGACAATAATCGACGAAGCGCACGCACTACGTTTGGTAATGTTCGGGCTGATTTGCAATCGGCAGGAATTGAGTATAAGGATCTTTGATCCGTTAAAAGTACCGCTGCCTTATGAAGTGAGTAATGAAAAATCTAATGATAATTTTGCATTAAAAATATAAGGTGATGTCAAATAGGAAGTAATCGGATTAAATAAATCCTGATACTCAATTCCGGCAGATTGCAAATCGGCCGGCACATTAGCGAACGTAGTGCTTATGAGGTCAGGATAAGAATCCACAAAGCATATGACTTTAACTCCTTTAACTACCGAGAAACAAAAGCCTCCCCACAGGGGAGGTTTGGTGGGGCTTTTACTTCCTCCTTGTAATCACCTTTCCTGGTATCACGGTCAGTTTCATGGTGCCGTTTTCTTCTATTGCCACTTTCATATATCTGGCCTTTTCCACCACCTTTCCGTCAACTTCCATTACGCCCCATTGTCTCGGACTGTCCTCAAAGGCACAGAGCTTGCCTATCGGCGGCATTATCATTCTGTATTTCGGCGGCACTACTACTCTGTCGCCCGACTTCAGTCCCCATTTCGTTCCGCTCTTAAATGGTTGTGCGTCGGTTATCCTTTCCAGTCTTTTCAGCCTTTGTTCCTGTTCCTCTTGTTCCTTTCTCAGTCTCTTTTCCGCAGCCCTTGCGCAGGCTTCCGTCTTCAGTCTTTTTAGCAGGGCTTCCATGCCGTCCTTTCCGTCTATCCGTTCAGGTGTCATGCCTTTAGCCATGTGATAGAAGCGTCCTTCATTGTCAGCCGCAATAATACTTCCGTCAGCCAGCCTGCCGCAACACCAGTATGCCCTTTCCTCGTCACCTTCTATCACGCATGCCGATGTCTCGTAGCCCGTACTAAGCGTCAGCGCAGCCTTGCGGCACGCCTCCGGCACGTTGCTGTCAGGTATTTCCAGATAAAAGCCGCGCCATGCCAGTTCGCCGCGTCCTATGCCCTGAGCGTTCACATACACATCCTTAGTCCTGCTGTATAGCGTTCTGCCCATTTTCAGCATCTCCACGCCTCCGAATACCATCACCTCCGGCTTCTCCCTGTACAGTCTGTTTGTCCTTATGTCAATATAAAACGTCTTGCATCCGTTGTCTTTCACCTCAACGAAGTCGTTCTTCACAAACCTCATGCCGCTGTATCTGTCGATTCTCATCATCACATTACCGTCGCCGTCAACCACGCCAACGCGCATGTCGCCGAATCTCACGGCAGCCATGTTGTCCTTTATGTCAAAAACCTTCGCATATTGCGCCTTCGCCGTTATTTTCCTGCCGCGTTTCAGGCCCCATGTTCCGCTCCGTTTGTCCTTGTATGCCGTCAGTGCCTTAGCCTCCGTCTCGTCTCCGTCTTTGGCTTTCTCTATATATGTCAGCAGCCTTTCGTGGTTCATCACCACTTCCATCTCGTCCTGTCCTATAGTCTCTTCGTCAGCTGTCCGTGCCGTCGCAGCCAGTTGCCTGCCACGTCTTTCCGTCTCCGCCTTTCCCGTCATCCTGCCTTCAAACATAGCCTGCCAGTCGCGTTCCCTTGTCGGCAGTCCGAACACACGATACAGTCCCACGTTGTCTATCAGCATGCACGCATCTTTGCCCTTGCTCATTCTCAGTCCGCGTCCCACCTGCTGCAGATATTTAGCCAGCGACAGGGTAGGGCGGCCCATCTGCACAAACTCCACGTCAGGACAGTCGAAGCCCTCGCTGAACACGTCAACGTTCACCATCACCTTTATCCTTCCCGCCTTAAAGTCGTCCACTAAGGCTTTACGTGTAGCCCGCGGCGTCCTGCTGTCTATCGCCACCGCCTTCACGCCCCGTCTGCTGTAGTATTCCGCAATGTTCCTGGCGTGTTCAATGCTTATGGCGTACACAATGCCCTTTTTGCCGTCTGCATAGCGTTTCATGGCGTCATACAGTCTTTCGATGCTCGTCTGTCTGTTCAGCTTCTCGTTCATCTCCTTTATCTGGTAGTCGCCGTCGGTGCCCCGTCTTTTCAGTTCGTTTATCAGTCTCTGTTCCTCGCTCTCACGTCTTATCGACACATAGTCGAACACCGACAGATAGCCGCGTCTTACAAACTCCGCAATGCTCCATCCCGATATCAGCTTGTCAAACAGATCCGTAAATCCCTTGCCGTTCATTCTGCATGGCGTGGCCGTCATTCCCAGCTTCTTAGCCTCCGGGTATCTTCGCCACAGTTCGGCGTAAGTGTCAGCCAGCGCATGGTGAGCTTCGTCTATCACTATCAGACTCGGCATCTCGTCCTTCACGTCCTCCCAGTGCTTCGCCAGCCATTGTATCGACAACACGTGGATCTTACTGGCGTAAGACAATTGAGAATTGATAATGGATAATGGAAAATTATGATTTGCCTTGTGCTTATTTATAGGCGTTGAACAACGTTTGTCACAATCTAATTGTGAAACATCGTTCGGTTTACCCCAATTATGCCTTATGAAACGTAGTTCAGCGTTAGTTAATTGTGAAACATCGTTCGGTTTAACCCAATTATGAAACGTCGTTCGGTTTAACCCAATTATGAATTGATTTACCGTTTCCTTTATCTGTTCCACCAGTTCCCGTCTGTGCGCAACAATCCACACGCTACGCGTCCGTCCTGTCGTTTCGTTTTTATCGTTTAGTTCTTCATTCACGAGTGCAGCCAATACTCTCGTCTTGCCGGTGCCTGTAGGCATCTGCACCATCACGCTCTTGCATCTTTGCCATTCGTCAATGATGCGAGCCATTATGTCCGTCTGATAGTCGCGTAAGTAAGCCACTGATTATGGAAGTGGTTGTTAGAAGTTAAAGGAGTTAAAGTAGTTACAGGAGTTAGAGTCAAATGCTTTGTAGATTATTATCATGACTTCACATAGTGCGTGCGACAAGAACCAACAAGGCTAATGTTCCGGCTGATTTGCACGAGTTGTTGAGCACAGCGAAAAATCGGCCGGAATTGAGTATAAGAACCGAAGGTCAGCGCAGCTAATTTTTTAATCCGATTACTTCCTATTTAGCATCACCGCAGTGCTTGCGACAAGGACCAGCAAGACTAATGTGCCGGCGGATCTGTGCTCCGCCGGAATTGAATATAAGGATCTATGATCCGATTACTTCCTATTTAGCATCACCTCATACTTTTAATGCAAACTTAGCATTAGATTTGTCATTACTCACTTTTATAATACAGCGGTATTTTAAACGGATCAGGAGATCCTAATATTCAATTCCGGCGGAGCGCAGATCCGCCGGCACATTACCAAACGTAGTGATTATGAGATTTGCTTCTGCTCTCACTTGCACGACAATTGCAAATCAGCCGGAACAATGAAGTCATGATAATAATCTACAAAGCATTTGACTATAACTCCTATAACTACTTTAACTCCTTTAACTACCGAGAAACAAAAGCCTCCCCACGGGGGAGGTTTGGTGGGGCTTTCACTTTTTAATTGCGCTTTGACGCCTGCTCTTCTTTTTTCACTTAAACTTTTATCCTTTTGTTGCGATGTTCCACAAGAACAGCGTGTTGCCTATAATATATCTTCTCCACATTCTCTTAGGCTCTTTCAGCAGTCTGTAGGCCCATTCCAGTCCATGCTCCTGCCACCACATCGGTGCACGTGCCACAGTGCCGGCAAAGAAGTCGAACACTGCGCCTATCGTTCCTACGTGGCAGTGTATGTTAAGCTCGTTCCAGTGCGAGTAAGTCCATTTCTCCTGTTTCGGTGCCGTCATGCCTATCCACAGCAAGTCGGGGTTAGCCTTGTTTATAGCCTCTATTATGGCGTCGTTGTCTTCTTTGCTGAACTCCGGCTTATATGGTGGCGAATACGTCTCCACTGTTATGTTAGGATAGTCCACGGCAGCCCTTTTCTTTATCAGGCTCAGCACCTTTTCGCTGCTGCCCATAAAGAAGCACTTACCGCCCTTGCGGTTCAGCTTGTCCATCTCAAACACAAACAGATCCCATCCGGCTATGCGCTCTTTTGGCTGCGACTTAGCCTTCAGCCATTTGCATGCCTTCACTATGCTCACTCCGTCAGGAATAAGCACGTCGCCTTTAGTCAGGGCCTCTGCAAACAGCTTGTCCTTCAGGGCTGTGTTATAAGAGTGAGCGTTAATTGTGTTTATCAGCAGTTTGCCCTCAGGCAACTTGCCAAGTGCATCTCTGCTCTCCTGTATAGAGAGCGTCTTTAGTCTTATCATAGTGTTTATTTGTTATGCTATTCTAGTTTTACATTTTATCCCTCTGACAGTAGGGACATACCACGGTGTGTCCTAATGTAACGTCGTGATTAATTATAAGTTATCTGTTCAAGTTTCGTATTTGCGAAACTTGAAAGTGAAGATATGTCGTGTGATGACAATAAAATTCAAAAAGCAGCGTTTTTAAATCCAAACAGCCATTAGAATTTATTTCGTAGCCAAGCACAAGCACGAAACTCTGTCAAAGTCTCACACAACATGAAAAAGTTCTACATCGATAAAGTATATAATGCGTATGTCAGTCTTGATGCCAAACAGCGTAAAGACCTTATCTGTCAATTAAACTCGCTTGATATACCTGTAACAAAGATTGAAGCCTATACCTATCCTGAGGCTCCCGGCATTAGGCATCTTTTCTTTTATTTTAAGGGAAACAGCAATTCTGTGCCTTATTTCCTTTTAGAAGAACAACAATTAGATAATATTCAAGAATTGATATTATCCTATTGATTATTTATCACTTTATTATACAATTCAACCATCTGTTTAGCCTTGTTGTCCCAAGACAGTTCTTTTTGTCTTTGTTTACAGCCGTCAGATAATTTCTGTAAATACTCTCTATTGTTATACAGATAATTTATCTTTTCAGCAAAGTCATCAGCTGATTGTCTAGGATTTGTCAATGGCACTTTTTGCCCTACAGACTCATTAATGACATACCCCATACCGCATGTATCAAAACACAATACTGGCAACCCACAGCTTACGGCTTCTAACACTACCGTAGAGGTATCTTCGCTAACACTTGTAAAGAAGAATATATCAGATTTATGCATTTCTTCTTTTACCTTACTGTTTTCTATATTACCCTTCCAAATAACATTATCATCGATGCCAAGATTAAAAGCCATTTGTTTGTAATATGAAATCTGATCGTCACTGCCTGATCCACATATAATTAGCTTAATATTTGATTTATCTTTCAATTTAGACATTGTTGCAAGTGCAATATTTAATTGCTTTCTAAAATCAAATTTTCCAACCCATAACAACCTAAAATCATCATCTGTTTTATTTGTCATATTTCGTTTTATTGTATTATCATCAATAAAGCATCCTGTTTCAGGTATTATTATAGAGTTCAAGCCCTTATACTTTTTTATGGCATTATATGAATCAGGTATCGAACTAACTAACAAGTCTGCCTTCTTTAAGGCTTGGTCTATTCGCTTGTCATGTTTAATCTGATAAATGTTAATAATATTTTTTATTCTATTGAAGAGTTTCATTTTTATACCAGCTCCTTCAAGATAGCTGTTTGGAAATTGTTTCAATCCCCCAATAGGTCCCCACACAAATGGTTTATTCTCTATTTCCCAAAGATATCCCGGTTCACGAAAGCCAATCATATTCAGTTGATGCACAATGTCTATATCATGTTGCTTTATTATTTCTTTAGCCATCGTATAAGTTTTCCATTGCCATTCTCTGTAATATTTATAGAAACGCCAGTCGCCCTGATTCCAGCACATCTTCCTTATTTCATCAGAAACAGGATTATAATAGAAATGCATATTCTTTCCTTGAGGTAGAGTGGGGAGTACGGCTTCTATCTTATCCTTAAATTCGCCCTCTGTAATGATATGCAACTCACAATCTTTAGCCAAGTTTACACACCAGTTCCACGCCATCCCTGGCTCACTGCCCATATTGGGAGAACAGGCATAGGCATTTATTAATATAGATAACATGATTATAGTTCTGAGTAAATTTTATCCAACTCTCTATTTATTGTTTTTACGTTAAATAAGCCATTTACATACTTATCTGTCTCATGTACAATGTTTTTCCTTAGTTCTTCATTAGAAATAAGAATTTCTAATTTCTTAGATAAAGCATCAATATCTCTAACAGGGAAAACAAGTCCGTTTTTTCCGTCGCTTACAATATCCGGTATTCCTCCTACAGGAGTAACAACACAGGGTATACCATAAGCCCACGCATCTAACACACCCATAGGGAAACCTTCTCCGTCACTTGCCAGGCAATATATTGAAGCCGTCTGAAAAGCATGTTCTTTTTCTTGACCTGAGATCCAGCCTAAGAATTTTATTTGCCTGTCGACATTCAGTTTTTTTACAGCATCTTTTGCTTTTTCTATTTCCCCATTACCGGCAAAAACAACAGTCCAGTCTTTATGCTTATCAGCTATTTTAGCAAAAGCCTGTATCAAATCCATATAGCCTTTGCGTGGTATTATTGTTCCTGCAAACAGAATGTTATGTTCTCTTATGTCATCTCGTCTATTTACTTTTGGACAAGGATTATATAAGACTTCAACATTTTCTGTTATATCTAAAGCTTCTTTTAACCATCTTCTCCATTGTTCAGATAACACTAAAATTAGATTTGCCTTAAGAAAAAGCTTTCTATATAGTTTCCTATTGTATGGTTCAAATAAGAATTTCTCATTTGAAGGATGAAAATGCAATATAACTTTTTTACCCGTCCATTTTGCCGGATAAAGAAAAAGCATTTTTCTCTTTGCTGATTGTGTAGTTGCTACATGGATGTGGACAATATCATAAAATGGAAGTAATAATATATATTCTATTAAAGCAGTGAATAAATACCATAGTTTTCTTATAACATTACCGTCTCTATGCGTCTCAATCCATTTGCAATAATATTTTTTCCATTGCTCGCCTGTTTCATGAGCTTTAACTACAGATGTAATTCCGCCTCGGGTCTTTCTTGATGTCGCAACAACTAATACCTTTGTCATACTAATTCTTGAATTTAATTATTTTTGCAGGTATGCCTCCAATAATTGCATTGTCTGGAATATCTTTGGTAACAACTGCGTTTGCACCAATTGTTACATTATTACCGATTTTTACTTGACCAAAAATTTTTACTCCTAGACCAATATAACAGTTGTCACCGATAATAACCCAAGAATTATCATTTCTTAGATGCTTATTTCCTATAACGACACCAGGTAAAATAGTGCAATTAGAACCTATTTCACAATTTCTTTTTATTCTTACTAAAGCTCCTAAATGCATCAATCTAAAACCTGGTCCCAAATTATTTGGTTTTATATCAACTTTATATTTAAAACATAATTTTTTATATCTATAAAAATAATAATAAAATAGAAATATATTTTTTTGCGTATTTTTATAGTATTCTAGATTACGTAATATTTTTATATATTTCCAAATATGCCAATTCTCATTATCTAAAATTTTATCTTTAAAATTGGGCCTTTTATTGCCAAAACGTTTTAAGTCCTCAGACAAATAATATTTTAAATCATATTTTGATCGTATCATATTTTACGGTTCCTTAATTTATGTGTAAATCTAATATATAATAATAATAGAATTAATGTTTTACTAGACATAAGGATATACATTATCCTTGTGCGTAATGGTAAAAATGATGCATTAAATTCTTGTTTAGTTTTTCTAAAGATGGAATTATCTAATATTTTTTTATATACATCTTTATTCCTTATATTTGCATTGTAAACATTGTAACAATATGCTCGGCAATAACCTATATATAATCTATTGACTCTTTGTCTGTATTCTGTTTCATTTATTTTAGACAATAAACATTCACGCAATTTATTATAACCATAAAATTTTTCTTTTTTAAATGTGGAACTTAAAGAAGTTTCATTTAAACAATAATAATAAAAGTGAGCATTCAAATATAAAACTTTATCTGCATTCTTCAAAAAGTCAACTTGAAATGGAATATCTTCAGATACGACATCTCTTTCTGACGGAAAAAGTATATTATGATTAATAATAATATCTCTTCTATAAATAGCATGCCATACTGACATCTGGTACAATCGTTCTTGTCTAACACCTTTTCCTGACGCAATCATATTGTACATAAACTCCTTCACATTGTTGCCTTCCCATAATTGATCTTCATAAACCTCTTTACTTTCATGCCAATTATTGGGGAATATTTCAGTTTTAAAGCCACAAAAAACAGCATCTGCATTAATTGTTTCAGCTCTTTTATATAGAGTTTTATACATCGATAAATCAACGTAATCATCAGAATCTATAAAAGCTACATATTCACCAGTTGCAATATCAAGGCCTGAGTTGCGTGCATAACCAAGCCCTGCATTTTGCTTATGTATTACTTTTATTCTATTATCTTTTTGTGCATATTCATCACACATAGAAGGACAATTATCTGGTGAACCATCATCAACTAATATTATTTCAATGTCATTTAGTGTTTGGTTGACTAGTGATTGTATGCAGCGGTCAAGATATTTTTCAACGTTATATATTGGAACGATTATGCTTACTTTCGGTATTTTATTCATGTCTTCTTTCTTTAACAGCATTTACAAATTCTTCAAATCCATTGAATTGTGATTTATGATTCTTTTTCCATACTTCAAATTGTTCATCATTAAAAATATTATGATAAGGATAATTGTAATTTCTAAAATTACTTCCATTTACAAATATCGGATAGTCATCATAGAAATCATCCTCCTTTAGTTCTCTGCCTGTATCTAATATGCTATTGGCATACTCAAAACATTCATTTATATATTGGAGTTTTCTTTTCTTATAATAATTATCATAAGTACCAATGATTTTTGCTGGAATTCCAACTGCTATACAGTTATCAGGAATATCTTTTGTTACAACAGAACCAATACCTATAATAACATTATTTCCAATAGTTACATTTTTTAATATCGTCACATTTTCACCAAGCCATACATTATTTCCTATTTTTATTTTACCATGGCTTGGTATGAAATCTTTGTGACTATTAACAAAACACCAAGAAACCCAATCATGTGTTAAAATCACAGTTCCTCTATGAAGGAATACATTATCGCCAATCTCTAATAATTCAGGGCGAGATATATCAATCTGTATTTTTTTTGGATCAAGAACTATACATCCTTTTCCAATTTTAACTCTATTTTTCTTAAGATATTTGATATATCTATTAGAAGAAGACGTATAATATAATTTATATATTTTATTAATAATTCTTTTTATCATAAGGCAGTATAATTGTTATTTGTATTTGTAGTATAATTTAGACTTTCTAATGTCATCATATTTAAATGTATATAACGACATAATCAGTATTGGTATAATTGGACATGATGTTTGTAATGCATTGTTTGTATTTAATAGCAAAAAAACGATTATGATTGTGCTGTAAAACATAAAATTATTTGTTTTAATGCTTTTTAATTCTTTAAACATAAGTATTAAGAAACAAATTGTGAAAATTATTCCATATCCAAATATTAAATTTACAACTGAGTTTTCTATTGCAACAAGTCCATTCTTTTGCATAATAAGTAGATTAAGATTATTTGAAATACCAAATAATATATCTTTTATATCTAAAGACATGAGTATGTCAATTAAGATAAATCTTGCATTTGAACTACTGTCATCTTTCGTTAAGCCTGTTGATAGACGTGAACCTAATGAATGGGTTTCAATGTATGATATGCTGAAACTTATTGCTGCAATTATAAATAATATAAATATTGCTTTTTGCCATATTTTCATTTTATTACCTTTCATATCTCTAAACAAATTGATTATGAAAATAAATCCTAAAAAATATATCGAACTTCTTGTGTTGAATGCAAATATGGCAATGTATCCAAGAAAAAATAATGCATATTTATTTTGGATATTCATTCTTGAACTTAAAATGATTGTGGACAAGATACTGACCAAGAAAGCATTTTGTAGTGGATGTCCATGTAGGCTATAAGCTCGCATATCCAAACTTTTTCCCATAACATCATATGCTGAAATATCCGCAAAAAGTATAACTTTGCTTACAGATTCAAAAATAGCGACTCCACATTCTATTATAAAAAATAATATTATCATCTTACGTATATAGAATATATGTTTTTCTTTTGTTATACGTAATAACGACATCAATAAAATCGGTTCAATTATAAAGTTCAGAAATCCTGATAGACCTGCAGATTTTTTTAATATTAACATATTAAGCGAACCGAATATAATAATGAGAATGAATAATTTTTTTTCTACGTTTGTAAATCTAATATTCGATATGTTTCTTAAAAATACTAAAGCTAAAAATGGTAATGCTAAGTAGTGTGATAAGGCAATAACGCCATTGCCATCTAAGGTTAGGTGTAGAAATTGCTGTACAGATAAACCAATAAATAAAGTTATAAATATATATAGTAAAAAGAATTTTTCAGCTTTCATTTTGAATGAATTTTATATTTTATTATTGTTTCAAATTCTTTTAAACGGACTTTGATCTTATTACATACTGTATCATTCTTGTCTGTCCATAAACCAGAAAAATCATGTATAGATAAACTGTCTGAATTATTATAATATTCTTTTGTCCTACAATCTTTACAGCAGAAAATATTTTGTGGGTATATAGTTATTTCATTAAGATCCTGATATGAATTATCTCTTTTTAATCCATGCTTAATTAAAATATTCGTGAATAATATTACGTTTGGAGATAGATTAAATCTGAATCTTCTAAAAAAGTGCATATCATTATATAGAGACAAAAATTGTTTTATAATGACATTGTTCTTTTCACTTCCGATAATTCCTGTACCTATATTAATTTCATGCTCAAATCCGGCGAATGCTTTGTGTGAAAGAATATCTTCTGGGAAACGTTTTAGAACAATAATGTCCGTATCAAAATATATCCCGCCTTCAGTATATAGAGCATAAAGTCTGCATACATCAGATACGAAAGCATATTTTTTTGCGAAATAAGCTTCTTTTGTAAAGCTCAATTGATAAACGTCAAAGTTATTCTCGTTCCATTCTTTTATATCATAATCTGGAAAATGTCTTTTCCATGTCTCTATATATTTTAGGACGCTTAGTGGTTTTTCTTTTCTTCCAAACCAACAATAATGTATTATTTTGGGAATCATTTGTATGTATTAATTTATATATAAGAGTTTGAAAATATTATGATATTCTGATTCATTTTGATATTCTGTTTTGTTTCAAATCAACGAATTTTATAATTGTAATCCCATAAATTTTTTAAAAATATATGACTTTAAATATTTTCCAAAAGGGTAAAAACAGAATGTTAGTAATTTTTCTTTAGCATTATGTATAGTTTCTTTGAATGTTAGGCATAAATGTTGTGCCATGGCAACATAAAGTAAAGAGTATATAATTTTTTGTTTTAAATTATCTGATAGATTGCTTTTTAATGAAAAATATAGAAGATATCCTTTTGGATTTTTTATTATTAATTCTTTGTAGTGATTTGTGTATCCGTCTTCTTGATATTTACATGCTATAATATATTCTTTTAAAAATATATATTTATACTTATAGTCAATTTGTGCATAAATATAATCTTCTGTCAAAAACTTTTCGTTGTCAATTTTTGGGAATAAGTATTGCTTTAATATTTTTGTACGAATAGCTAATGCAGTTTCTCCTTTATAAGTTTTTATATTATTATATTGTGTTAAAGTGATGTATTTTGAACGGATATTAATATTATCTAAGTTTTCTGATTTAAAATCTATCATTTTTCTTGGAGCTAATATTCCACAAATTTTTTCGTTCAAATACTCTTTTTTCCAGCATTCTAATATTTTTTCAACTGAAGTCGGAAAAAGATAGTCATCAGAGTCTACACATATAAATAAATCTGACGATGCTTTATTGACACCAATATTGTGTGCTTGCATTTTTCCAGAGTTATTTTGATAATAGTATCTAATATTTATTTTATGTTCATTTATCCAATTTTTAACAATCCCTTCTGTATTATCCGTAGAACCATCGTCAACAATAATCCATTCAAAATTATGATTAGTTTGGGATATTAGACTCTCATATAATTTAGGTAAAATATATGCTCTATTATATGTTGGAGTGAAAATTGTTAGTTCGTTAGTCTTATTCATAATATATGAAAATTAAATATATGTTAGACGCTTAAAGCTCGTTATATAATGTAGTTTTGATACGACTGATTTAATCATCTTTTATGACTATGGATTATCAAATTTTATGTTTTTCATAAAATGATATTCGAAGCATCAGAATTCATGTATTGATATTATAATTCTATTGATATATTGAAAGGGGCAACAGATAGTAAGTTATCTTGTATGAATTTTAGATTGATATTCGGAAGTGATTTATCTTTATTTTGTTCAAAGAAAGATGTATAACTTTGTTTTGAAGATAAAATTTCATCTATATTAGTCAAACCTTCATATTCTTTTATTCCGACAGAGCTAAAATAATCATAAAATTTAAAATTACTATTATGCAGTATATCATGCCTTATCCATAAGGCTGGTATGCTATAAGCGTGTGAAACTATAATTCCATGAAGTGAAGTTGACAATATTTTATTGCATGATGTTATTTCTTTTATTACTTGTTTTATATTTTTTGTACGTAAGTCTATTATTTTGTACTTTTCTCCATAATTCTTTATAAAATAATCTGTTTCAGACCAATGAGGAATAATAGCAATGTCTGTGTTCTTAATATCTGAAGGAGATACAAATAATGGAATTAAAAGTGCGGGATCACCATAAGCATAATTTCCATTAAATCCTTCTTTTTTTAAAAGATTATCAGTATATCTTCCCCGAACAGCATATATTTTACCGCCTTTAAAGATTTGTTCTTCATTGATAAAGCCACTACCCCATACAATTGAATGCTTATTCCCATTGGCAAGAATAGAACCGATTCCTAAAAGATTCTTCTCCCACCAAAAGTGTATTGACCGTATTTCTTTAAAGTTTAATAAAACAAGTGATCGTAAAAGTTTTTTAATACAATCTTTTATGCCATTATACGAATCTTTATATATTATTTCTTTTTTACTTAATTTGCTAATTATATATGGACTTAAGATGTCTCCAAAATTTGGTTTGTTCCAATATACAAGTCTTATCTTATTTGACATAATTTAAATAATTATTTTTTACAAACTTTTGATTATATGCTATGTAATATTCTCTTTTTAATAGATACGTATTTTGCTTTGATGAAAGAACGTTCATCATTTGATAATCCAATATTATAGGTAATAAAAATAACTGATATGAATGACATTAAACATACAATGATAAGCCTTAATATTGAATTATTCATATTTATATACACAACCAATGGGGGTATTGTAGATAAAAGAATAACAGGGAGTATTTTTAAATATATATTGTTTATATAATCTTTTAGTCCTAATCCAATCAGTGGCTTTAAAATTAACATACGTATAATTTGTGTTATAAATTCAATTGTAAAATGTACTATAAAAACAGTGTATGCGGGATAGTCCAATAAAAGAAATATATATGAGATGGGTAATATTAAAAGCTGTATAGAACCACATATTGCTTGGTACTTTTTTACCTTGCCAGTTGCTTGATTGGCTATCATCAAAGGATTTGATAATGTATAAATTAATGATATACAAATCATAATCCTAAGAAATGCTACAGTGTTGTCAGGAACTGTTTTTAGCCATACTTTTAGAATAATATTTGTTTCTAATAAAATTGGTAACGATAATAAGAATAATAAATAAAATGAGAATCTAGCACTACGAAATATTAGTTTATGCATTTCGTTCAATTCTCCTTTAGCATATGTTTTTGTAATTTGGGGATTTAAAGCCATTTGAAAATTGCCAACGAATTGCTGTATTGCAGTTTGAACTTGAATTGCAATGGCACGTGCTGCATTGACTACAGGACCAAAGAATACATTAAGTAGCATATTGAGTCCTTGACCAAATAAAACTGCCGATAAATTTCCGAATAAACTCCAGCCTGCAAAACCTGTCATTTCTTTGAATAAATGTTTGTCCCAGATTTTTTGATATTTGGATTCCTCAAAATGCTTGTTGCAATATAAGCTATAGCAAAATCTTATAAGGATTTGAACAGCTAGTATTAAAAACGCATAAAATATAAGTTTATCGAAGGGAGATATTAAAAGTAGGTAAACAATAACAAGTTTCAAAATAACTTCTAATATTGATATATATGCGAAGGCAGACATCTTCTCATGTGCAATAATATCAGCATTATAAGGTACACTTAATATCATTATTACTGCTGATATGATAGAACATTGTAAAACCCAAAATGCAGCGTTCATCCTGTCGGCTGGTATCTTCATTTGTTCATACATGAACCATAAGCCTATTGTTTCTCCTAAAATGACTATCAGCACCGATATCATCACATGAATCTGTAATGATGTACTAAAAACCTTTTTTAAATTATTTTTATCACCTTTTCCTAATGCAAATGTAATATATCTCTGTGTTGCAGATGCCATAGAACTATTGATAAATCCAAACATTGCTACAACACCACCTACAACATTATATATGCCATAGTCTTGTACGCCAAGTGTGTTTAGTACAACGCGTGATGTATATAGGGTGACAGCCATCATAAATAGCATGCGTACATATAGTAGCAATGTGTTTTTGGCTATTCTTTTATTATTTTGTGCTGTATCAGTCATTTTTTAAGTGAAAAACAGGCGCAAAGCACAATCGGGCTTGCGCGATTATTAATTAAAAGTTAAACGTTTTAGCTGAAATGAATTGTTACAAGTTAAAAATTAAATACCGTTGCATTTTTTGAATTATAATGCTGTTGATTGTACCTATTGAATGTTGTATCATAGAGCTTTGAATCTATTTTTTGCTATTATTATTTCTTTCATAACGTGTTGATTTGCGAGTTAAAACTCAGTGAGTTTTGAGGAGAAAAACAATGATTTTCTATGTAGAAATGATTGCTTTTCGAGAGTTATGAAGTTAAGTCATGTGCTTTGTGGGATATTGTCATAACTTCATCGTTTACTCATATTTCTTAGTAATTTATCTTTACATATCAAGAGCATAATCACCTTGTAGTAAGGTTGTATATATTTTGTTCGTTATGCAACATTTATTGTTCTATATCAGAAAATCTTTTTTCGGTTTTAAAAAAGATTTTGAAAATAAATATTTACATTTTATTTTTCGGTTTTATTTTTTTATTTCAAAAAAGATTTGGACTTTTTCGCGTTTTTTGCTACAGGTAGTGATTAAAGCCTGCAGTGCTCTGTCAAAGGGCAGCCGCACAGATGCAAGTCGCTGTATATATGCGTGTTACGTTTGTTTCTTATGCCATTTTTAGCCTTCCGGAGCACTGTAAGAGTGATAGGGTGGTAAGCTGTTTTTAAAACTTTTTATATATATGCGATAAAATAAATTATCGGCATGTATATATATTCATTTTATTTTTTTTGCGCGTATATAATATAAAAAGTTTATAAAGTAGGTGGTAAACCTGTCACTGCGTGAATTAAAAGCCCCACCAAACCTCCCCCGTGGGGAGGCTTTTGCTTCTCGGTTGTTAGATGAGCATTTTCTAAGTGAAGAGCAGGCGCAAAAGCGCAAACGAAGTTCAGCGTTAACTAATTAAAAATGAAAAATTAAAAGTGAAAAACGCCTGGCGTAAATAAGAGTGAAAAATCCAATCGCTTTGTTGGATCTTTTCGCAAGCACTATGTTTGCTATTGACTCTAACTCCTATAACAACTTTAACTTCTTTAACTCCTATCCGGATTCTGCATCTGTCCTTCTTTTTTACCTCTATTCTTAGTAATTTATCTTTATATATTGAGGGCATAATCACCTTACTGTAACCTTATCACGTTTTTGCACATTTTAGTCGATTTTCAATATATAATGAATGTTAATTTTTTGTCATCCAAAATTTGGATATTAACATTGTTAACGTTTTTTTACTCGCTTTTTTAGGCATATTTTCGCATAAAAGTGACAACCTTGCCTGTAAGGTTGCAGTGGTATATGCCTCATCATCACGCATTATCTTATATCATTTATTATCAACGCCTTATACCAGATAATAGTTCCGAAATTACGACAAAACAGGCATTAGGGTGTGATAGGGTGGTAAGTAGGTTTCGTAACTTTTATATGATATTTGTGTTTTGTGTCATCCAAAATGGATATTAACACTTATATTCCTCGGGCGCGCGCGTAAGGAGTTTATAGAGCAGGTTACCACCCTATAACAGGGTGAATTAAAAATGAAAAATTAAAAGTGAAAAATGTCTGGCGGAATTTAGAGTGAAAAATCCAAATACTTTGCTGGATCTTTTCGCAAGTACTGCGTTTGCTATTGACTCTAACTCCTAGCTCATCTTAGTGAGCAATAACTACTCTAACTCCTTTAACTCCCAATGACAATAGCACAGGAAGCCATGTGTCTTTATTGCTTCTTGTCAGCATCAGGACAAACTTTCTTAATTTTTAATTGCTCAAGCCTGCTTTTCGTGCTTCATTTAGAAAAATCGAAACTTAAGCCTCCCCACGGGGGAGGTTTGGTGGGGCTCTTTATTTGCGCCTCAGTCTCTTGTGAGTTGTGTGATGAGCTGTGTGAAGTAGTTGCGCCACTCGTTGAGCTTTTCTTGTTCTGCCTGCTGTTGTGGCGACTTGATGAGGCGATAGTTTTCTATCCTGCGCTTGTAGCCGTCTACTATTATCGAGTTGGCGGCCAACAGCTGGATGCAGGTAAGGCTGTCGCCAGGCTTCAGGTTGTTGTCTTAGACTGCTTTAATGAATCCGTGACGTACATGCAGCTCTGTTTCTAGTGTCCTGCAGCTGCGGCAGGTTGACTTAACTAATTTGTCGATAACCACTGTGGTTAACAGACGTGCCTTCTTTTCGGCTGATTCTAAATTTTTCATTGTTGTATAATTGAATTTACACAATATCATTTTTGGTGCCGGGGGGTATCATCGGTAGTTATAGTAGTTATAGTAGTTAAAGAAGTTATAGTAGTTAAAGTCATATGCTTTGTGGCTTCTTATCATAACTTCATAATCACTACGTTCGCTAATGTTCCGGCGGATCTGCGCTCCGCCGGAATTGAGTATAAAGATTTGCAATCTGATTACTTCCTATGTGGCATTACATCATAACTTTATACCAAACATTAGCAAACGTAGGTAGTGATTGCAAGTAATTTCTTTAGCCTTTAATTTTTACTTTTCCTCAAATCCGCAACCTATAGGGTTTAGTGGGATTTTGCTTGCAAAGCGACAAAATTCATTTTATTGTACATA
>ENA-OQIE01000816-OQIE01000816.1-human-gut-metagenome-genome-assembly--contig:-NODE-816-length-17369-cov-3.622542_pt1 | contig 17369 bp, 20 predicted proteins | sample MGYA00242569_ERZ504731 | MGnify/ENA primary metagenome ERZ504731 (study PRJEB26092, sample SAMD00036208) | human gut metagenome | host: Homo sapiens | study: EMG produced TPA metagenomics assembly of...
CGTTATCTGAATCCTTTGCCAATTCGGCCAACACGGCACCGGACGTATTCGGATTACCGGCCGCGCTACGTCTCACGTCGTTATCTGAATCCTTTGCCAATTCGGCCAACACGGCACCGGACGTATTCGGATTACCGGCCGCGCTACGTCTCACGCTCCAGTGTGAATCCTTTGCCAATTCGGCCAACACGGCACCGGACGTATTCGGATTACCGGCCGCGCTACGTCTCACGCCTACATTCTCATTTCTTAAAAACTCTTTTGCTTCCATATTCATTTGTCTATTAATTTAAATGGTTTATATGATTCTTTTATTTTCTGTATATTTTCATCGCTTTCATTCGGAACTATTGAAACAACTGGGTACCGTGAATGACTATCGGGCTTTTGTGATATACAAAATTGTACATTCATATCCCATATAATCCCCCGAACAAATCCCCTTTCATATAACATAGCATCGAAAATATCGCGTATATTGGGTATAGTTGAGGCGGCTCCCTTTGTTACAAATGTCCATACTCCGGCGACTCCCTTTATTAAGGGTATTATAAAAGTCATAGTTAGTGTTATATCCCACCCATTATCTCCTCTTCTTGTGCGTCTATTAGGATACTTTTTAGATACATTTTCCATTAAATTGGGATATTCATTCACATTTAATTCTGTGTATTGCATACCGTCCCAAACATGGAACGTCTCGCCATCGCCATACGCTACACGTTCTCCTGCGTCGTTTCTATATTCATACGATTCATTACATACATTTTGCGCTTCATCGTCCGGAAATATTATTTGTATAGTCTGCGGCCTATCTCCATATACTTTGTGAAATAGCCCTGCATATTTCCCCCTTGCTATAAAGTAATCCACACTTTGCGGCAGTCCTCTGTCATTTTTCAAGCCTACACAAATAGACCCTATTCGAGGGAATATAAGTTTATTTGTTTTCGGAATCTGTTTTTTTATTCTCCCACTTATCATATACAACCCTTTCAAATAAAACATAAAAATAAGTCTTTATATATCCATTATAATCCGTCTTCTGCATCGGACATATCTGTTTTATATACCATCCATCCTTACAGCTTAGATTAATTTCTTGTGTATATTCAAAATATGAAACTTTTGTTTCACGATGCGGCATCAGTGAAAGTATATATCTTATTATCTTTCTCATATCTCTAAATTATCATTCAATAATTTTTTAATCACTTGTTTATTTTCTCTTTTTTTTGATTCTGCGGCCTTTTCTTCTTTTTTGCGTATGATAGCTCCTTTTTTGGATTCTACCGCCGTAGAAGGCTTTTTTGTGCGTTTATTGGGCTTGTTGTCTTTTTCTTCGTCATCTATATTAGAAATATTCTTTTCGGGTGCAATTTCTTTCTTATCTGATTTTTTGCTTTTCACTAAATCAGATAAAGTTAAGGAAGTTATATTTTCATTCAAATTAGAATCTGAATCCAAATCAATAACGCCACTAACGACCGTGAAAACATTGTCTTTCTTTTCGTTTTCAATAAAAGCCAATTCTAATAATGCCGGAATTTTCAAGGCGTTAGGGCTATCTGTTTGATTTTTCAAATTGTAAGTAGGATTTTTGCGCCAATCTTTCGGACTAAAATTATATACTCTTTCTATTGAAGTATCCGGATAATTTTCTTCCCACATTTTTTTATAGAAATGCGCCTGTATTTCGGCTTCCTCATAAAAACCTTTCCGACCGCTTTTAAAGTCTACTATTGCGTTTATCCGTTCATTACTCCCTGGACGCACTAACATAGTACAAACTAAATCAATCATACCAGCGTAACCGATTGGATGCGCTAAAGCAATCTCCACTGCTAACGGCTTTACATCATAATCCGTTATAAATTGGGCAAACGCTAACACATCTTTTTTAAGTTGGTCTGCATAATAAATAAAGTTGTTAGGAAGGCTTTTATTCTCTATATACGCTTTTAGTTTATCTTTTAATCCGTCTAAATCATAAACACGGTTTATTAATAGTTCCTCAAATGCAGCGTGCATAAATGTACCATAGGCTGCGCGTTCGTCTCTATACCTTTCCGCTTCTTCTATACCTTTCTCCGCAATCCAATTAATCAAAAAAGGCGATTTAGGTAATGTTTGTGCTAAAATTGTAGTTACAGAGGGATAAAATTTCGGAGTTCCTGTATCATCAAATAGATAATAATACCTTTGCCCGTTGCTATTGAGTTGAAACAGCTTGTATTCCGGCTCTATCAATGCAGTAGAATCGAAAAATAAAGCTTTCATTTCTTCCGCAGTCATACCCGGATAAATTTCAAATACTTCATCTTCATTTTGTTCTAATGAAAACGGCGACTTAATTTCTTTTTCTTTCATGATTATTTTCTATTTAGTTCGTTAATACATGCAATCACAGCGATTATACATGGAAAGGCCAAAAATAATAAAGCCGGATTATAGAAAGACGTACAGATAAAAACAAGCCCAAATAAGCTAAACAGAATCAAAATAGCTTTTAATTGGAACTCATTAGATAAGGCATACTTAACCAATCTTTCTAATACAGACATAATACATGTTTTTTTCATTGTATATCCTCCTATTATTTTTTATTTGCCTTATAAAAGGCATCATATAAATTATTTATTATTTCAATATTTGATTTTGATTTAGAAACAATTACACACTTATCCCACCCATTATAAGATAATTCTATTTTGTATTTTATATTGTTTCTATCAAGGAAAGAAGATACTTTATTAATTTCCTCGCTATTATCTATTATATTACTGAAAGATAATCCGCGTGTCGTTAATACATTTGCAGAAAAGTCATACCCCAACATTATAGCAAGCTTCCATAGCTTTTTACGTATAAACCAAATTTCACCCATACAAGTACACTCCTTTTCAGTGATATTTGGATTAAGAATATTAATTGTTTTCATATCAGTTATTTTTTGTTTTCCGGAAACCCGTCCGGCCGGTTGTTGAACTTTCAACAACGCAAAGATATAATTTATATTTTAAATGCGCAAACTTTTTTTTTAGAAATATCTATTTCCTTTTTTTGTATCATAATTAATCGCCTTTCTCCTTAATTCGTTCCAAAACATCCCTATTAGCTTCTAATATTTCATCAAAAGAAGGAATAGGCATCCACGCAATTTCTTCGTAATACATTGCCGATTTAGCCGCCCAATTTCCATTTATATAAATATTTTCCGATACAAAATATTTATCATGATGTTTCATTCTATTAAGAACTAATACTTTTTCTTTGGATTCCGGCAAACGTTCTTCTACACTTATCCACGAAAAATATTTTTTCATCCATTCTGCACCAGCTTTGAAAATATCCGCACCAAATTCAGAAAGTGCATGTTCTCTCCCTGCCTCATAATTATCTTCTTCGTTATTAATTATGGTATAATCTATATGGTAATCTAAAAGGTTCTCAATATAGATTTTTCCCGCTTTTTCAATATCTTCTATTTTCATTGTTTTATCCTTTCATGCGTCCTAAAAAGCACAGTTCTAATACATCGTGTTGCCGACCTATAACAGCAAACTCCAACATATCATTATCATCCGCAAGGTCGTTTATTCTCAATAGCGAATAATAGCCCCCATAGGGGCTTACATATTTTTCTTGTGAAATATCATCCATAATACGTTTATTATCTTGTTTGCCAAAATAGGAATTAAGGCTTTTCAAAATATGCTCCGTCACGTACTCCGGACTACACATGGCTATTTCTTGTCTTCTTAATGCGTACTTCATAATTCAAATAGTTCTTTTTGTTTATATACATTGCCGTTTTTCAGTCTCACTTCGCCCAAACACTCTTCCCTAAAGCGTTTTTCCTGCATATTGAAATATTCTTCGTCTATTTCAGTTCCCCAAAAATCAAAACCCATTTTATAGGCGGCTATTCGGCTGCTCCCGCTACCCAAATGAGTATCTAAAATCCTATTCCCTGGTTTAGCAAATGTTTCTAATAGGAATTTATATAAGGCGACCGGTTTCTGCGTCGGGTGTATTCTCACCTCTTTATTTTTCATATCCTCTTGTAGAAATCCGCTCCATCTAAAAGCAAACAATTTCGCAGATTTATTAAAAGAGGTCCACGCTAATTCACAGTCCGCAAAATCTGTTTTCCCGTTTTTCTTATCCCATACGACCCAGCACGGACTATCATACGGTATTTGTGATATAAAATGATTTGCACCGAATATTATTTGATTCTTTGACACTCTCATTAATTCATCAAATAAATGTTTTTGGGGTTTAGCTCTATCCCATGTTTTAGGCGTGTACTGTTTTGCTTTTGCTCTATTGCCTCGCGAATGGTTTTTTAATCCATCTTCACCTATCCCGTAGGGAGGGTCTATTATTGCTAAATCATAAAAAGCGTTTGGAATATCTTTCATATACTCCATACAGTCTATATTATATACTTCACTTATCGGCATAATTCTATTGCTTTAAATATCTCATAGGCTACCTGCGGAACTATTGCGTTTCCGTAGGCTTTCACGGATTCTTGCCTCCATTTAGAAAAGGTAATACCGTCCAATCTACCGGAAAGCCCATCATCTCCGATACAAACCGGGGATTGAGTAGGGAATTTCTCCCATATTGATGTGATATATTGTGTTTTAAATCGCTCATCCGGCTTATCCCATCTTTCCGGTCCTTGGTCGTTCCCGTATTTTTGTCGCTTGCCGTAGGGGTCGGCAGCAATCCGTGAAAATCCATCCAATCCGTTAAACCGTTCGCACCGGCCTCCCCTTTGTCCCGACATCGCAGCCCTTTCGCGCCTCTCTTTTTCAATTCTGCAACTCGTTCCGCATGATGTATATCGGTCGCCATCGGTGTGGGAAGAAGTTCCAACGGCATAAATTCCGTTTTCCCCTGTGAATTGCATCGTTTCAGTCCCTGCGTTTGTACGGTGGGCAATAAACCAAATTCTATCCCTTTTGTGCGGCGCTCCGACGGCACAAGCCGGAATAAGTAACGGTTGGACGGCGTATCCTTCACGTTCAAGGTCTCGACAAATGGTTTCGATAACATATTCTTGTCGGTGCAATACTCTTTTTCGGTAATCCTCTCCGAATAGAGAGGTCTGACCTCCCACTTCAACCTCCGCACCGGGCTGTACCATCGTGAGGAGTCCAGCAACATTTTCACCAACGACCCAACGCGGCAATATTTCCCGTATAACGCGAAGCATTTCCGGCCAGAGATAACGGTTATCGTCCGCTCCTTTTCGTTGTCCGGCCAAGCTGAAAGGTTGGCAAGGGAATCCTCCGGAAAGCACGTCGATTTTTCCCCGCCATTCCTTAAATATTTGTTTTGTAATATCTCCATAATGCACACTATTAGGGAAATGATACTCTAAAACCTTACGGCAAAAAGCATCTATTTCGCAATCAAAAATATTAATCCATCCTAATAAGGCGGCAGCATAATCAAAACCACCAATTCCACTAAATAAACTCGCATGCGTCATTTATTCAAATCCGAAAAGGAAGTTTGGTGTACAATCGCATTCATGACAAATAATATTAATCCATTCCGGCTTAATTCTTTGCGTCTTTCCTCTGCATAAATTTGACATGTTTACGCGTTGCGTGTTTTCATTCGCGCCACTAAATAACTTTTTCGCGATTTCTTGTTTTAACACTTTCTTTCCGTTAGCCTCTGATTGGGCAATAGCTTCATTTACTTTCAATCTCATTTCTATAAGTTTTAAAAAATTCTTGGTTTATCATTAATATATAGTCCGCAATTAGGGCACATCTTTTCTACCCATTTAGGCGGCTCTTCATCATCATATAAACTACATTCGTAATCCGTAACCTCCATAAAAGAACCGCATTCGGGGCAGTCCCCATCACCTAATAATGTTAGATTCATTAAGGCCATATAATCACTATATTTTATACGGCTTATTCCCATATCTTTAAACACATCTAATATATCTAATATCAATGTATCTAAATCTATACATTCTCGGAGAGTTTTACCGAAATAAAAAGAATCATTTATTAATATATCCCATTTCGGGCAATAATCAATAATAATACTTGATATTGTTTCCGGCGTTTTACTGGCTCTGCCTGCCAAATGCTTTAAATTCTTATCGTCTTTTACTTTCATTTCTCTCCCTTTCCTTTGACTATGCAAATTTAATATTTAAATATAACATGTGCAATTTTATTTTTAACCACTCGTATAAATATATAATTTTTATATTCATGATAGAGGATATATAATTTAATATAGTATCTTTGTGGCGTCTATAAAATGAAACTCTCTTTTTTCTTGGCTGATAGGTTTTTTATTTTGTTTACCTATCAGCCTTTTATTTGCCTTATTAGATTCTTTATACCCCTTCCATCCTTTACAGTTTTTCCAGTGAACCAACCAGTATAAGGAAACACAGTAATAACTGCGCCACAATAATTAAAACGCAATGTAGTGCAATCTACTTGTACAACTTCGTAGCCTAATCTATTGAGTTCCTTTATTGCATAAGCCACTCTTTTAGGTTGTTCTATTCGTTTCTTCTCTTCTATGTGATGTCCCATATCTATTAATAACAATAAAAAGTTATTTTAATTCCGCGTCTCAATTTACATACTTGTTTATCCTCTTTACTTCTGAAGGCACGAGATGATAATTTATTAGCCATCTCACAACCGACAATATTTAATAAACCGTACACGCCTACCAAACAATTATATTTCGTATCGCCTACAATGCCACTAACTTTTATTTTAAAATTGCGGTTAATCTCTCTTGTGGAATAATTTAAGCCGTTATATATGCTTGTTAAATTAGTCCGTTCTATAACGTTACACTTCATATCAGTTATTTTTTGTTTTCCGGAAACCCGTCCGGCCGGTTGTTGTCTAACTTAGAAAGCTTTGGGCTTTATAGCTTCATTTAATCGGATACCGAACCCTCATTAAACCCTTCGGAGATACTGTCCATCTTTCTCCTCTTACGGCTTTCGCCTTATAACCGGTCGTTTTGGATACTCTTAGTTAACCGGTGGGGGCTTTCTTTGTTTGACACTACAAAGATAGTGCATTTATTTTAAACGCGCAAATTTTAGATTAAAAAAGAGGGGATTTTTTTCAAAAAAAAAATAAGTCATTAAAATAACACTTATTTCAGGCTAATTTTAAATTTAAGCGACTTTCTAATCAAAACAATGTATTTATATACCCTCAATAAGAAAAATGTATTAGAATTGATTTTTTAAGGCCAAAATAAAAAGAGGGCGAAAAATCGCCCTCCCACTAATACCTAAAAACCAGATGATGAAAAAACTCCTTAACTATTAACTAAGCACTACAAAGATATATTTATTTCCGGATAGATACAACTTCTACGCCTTTTATTTCCGTATATGGATTTTTAGAGACTATATTAAAGCTTCTTTCTTTTATCTTTTTTGTTTTCCATAAGAAGCCTAAAAAACGCTTATATATAATAGTCTCGTACAATATTAAACTATCCCTTATTTGAATGTCTCCTATTAAGGTATCGTTATATACGCACGCCTCTATATTAGTCCATGAATCACGAAAAGATACACAAGGTATCAAACGATAGGCAGTATCGCCTGGAATATATATAAGGCTATCTTTTACCTGTGCTCTAATCTTTATAATAGTTTCGGCCTGAATCTTACTAAAATTTTGTAGTTCCTCATTTTTCCGCTTTAGTTTGTTTATTAAGTCTGCATCTTCCTTCATGAACCTTTCGTAATCCTGAATGGAAAGCTCCAACACCCCAACACGTGCGGCATTCAAACTATCTAAAGCCCGATAATACTTCACATCGTTCAATAATACCGCGTTATTACGTTTATATGTGTCTCTATCGTGTTTTAGTTGGCTTACCCTTACATTAAGGAAATAAGCCACTAAAACAACAACTAAGACACCTAATATTATTATGATTTTCTTCATTTATGTATTTAATACTTGTATTACTTCGTCCATATTCTCACTAACTATTAGGTTAATTGCAATACTATCACCTCTCAAACTATTAAAATCTAAATGATACCTTGTATTTCCTTGATAGTTTTCGGAACTATAAGAAGCCATCATAACACTATAGTTATTGTTTTGGGAAGCGCAAATTACTAATATATGCTCACGCAACATTAATTTACCCATTTCTTCAAATTTACTTGCATATACTTCATTTATTTCTTCTATCGGAGTTGTATTATTTATATCCTCTAATAGCAGCCCATGCCAATTACTACCGTTTATATCAAAATACGGAAATATAGATTCATTTAATACATATCCCTGACTTGCCGCTAATACTTTTTGGGCATCTAATGAATCTAAGCTATTTATAATATCATCCTTTGTTAAATAGTTACCCCCCCCTGAATCAATATCTTTTACAAGTATTTGGAACGTATCACCGCTTAACGTGATTTGAAGGGCTTTTTTATCTCCGGCGTGGTTATATTCAATATAAAACATATCGTCTTCTATTGAAAATGCGGTCGCCTTTATAATCAAGTTTTCGCCCTGAATGAATACGTTTACGGCTAAATGATTCTCTATAATATACTTCATCATATCGCCCGAAAATCCGGTTATTTCCGTAAATTCGTCAATATCCAACGTCTTTCCGGTTTGGTCTAATATGAAATCCTGCAATATCAAAGGATAAGAGTGTAAAACCATATCATTTAGGATAGGAGCCAAATGTATAGCTCCCTCATTCCCCATTTTATAAACGTCTACTTCGATTCTTTTAAATAACTCTTCCATAACAAACACTTTTAATAGTTTCAAAAATCACTTTACTAACTCTATTTCGTCCGTCTTCCGACTGAATAAAAGCACAATCTTTGCGGGTATCCATGAAGAAATTTTCCACTAACACCGCCGGGCATTTGGTGTGTTTTAATATATAAAATTGGCTTTCCTTGTCGGGGTCTCCGTCGCTTGTATCTTTGCGTATTTTCCAACCGTCCGGAGCAAACTCCTTTTCAGCCTCTTTATATAGTTCCGTTGCTATCAAATCGGCTTTTGTTTGGCCGACGGACGTATAAGCCTCCCAACCGGTGCCACCGCCTGCGTTTGCGTGTACGCTTATAAGAAAGCATTTACCTTCGGTTTCTGAATATATCACGTTTGCACGAGTACAACGCGCCGACAAAGGTATATCTTTTGTCCCCGGTACTAATATTCTATATAGAATACCTTCGGCATCCAACATCGCCCTAACACGCTTAACTATATCACGATTGAACTCCCATTCAAACAACTGCGTACCATCATCCCAAACCGGCGAACGCTTACCGGCTGTATCAATACCGTGCCCGTTGTCTAATATTGGTATAAAAATCTGTTTCATCCTTTGACCTCCTTTTTATTTTCCATTTCTTCTTTGCATCTCTCTATAATAGGTTTCCAGTACGAAGGCATAATGCGCGTAAATTCTAACCGGACTACATGGTATATTATCCTTAATCCTATGTTTTGCGGATATGCTTTTACGTAGTTCTTCAAGCCGTTGCACAAATATACATATAATAAAACATACGTAAGCGATTTCATAGACATTAATGCACCTTTTAAGTCGCCACATTGAGAAATGGCAATATAAACAGCATATAACAAAACAACATACAGCAATAATTCGGCCAAAGAGTTTTTAAATTTTCTCATGGAGAAATTATTGCACCTTACTATACTAACACCGTCCGCACGCATGCCTGCAATGACATTAAAAGTAAACATCACAACCAAAGCGATAAAAAAACCCTTTGTCGGTGTGAAATAAGCAAGTATCGGACTAAATACCGATACTGCTATAAATCTAAAATATTCCCAATCTATTTTCATACTTCTCCATATTCTATTTTAAACGTTTCTTCGCCTATGCTATCAATGCTAAGAAATGACCCTACTTTAATACCGGCAACCGTCGCGAACTCATCTATAATACGACTTTCAAAAGATAACGACCAAGTCGAATTATTTTCATAATACATTCCGCTTAGGAACAAAGTATTTTTATCGTATCCGTCAGAATCGCGTATCATTGTCTTTACGCCGTCTCTAAAATTTAATACATCTTGTACAGTTATTCCGGCAGAATTTATTTCTGCTAAGGTCATTGTACTGCCGGATTTAGCCCTAAAGGTATCTAAACCGACATTTAACAATGGCTTATAAACATTTTGTATAGGCGCGTCGGTTGTTATGGTCATTAAAGTAAAATTGCTATTACCAACGACCAATTTAATATACCTTCTTATTACTTGATAAGTTTCCGGATTGGTGTACATAGTGGAAAAAACCAATTCCCCGTTATCATTATTCCCACCTTGGAAATTACCTACCGTTTTCAGATTCCATACGATTAAATCTTTCCGGTCTTTGTTTGATAGCACGCTAACAAATATCTTCCTATTATCTCGTATAGGTTCTTGTATTACGTCTATATAGGAGCCGCCTATCATATTCTCTATTTGTGAAGCTATGCTTATCGTTTTTGTTCCGAACTCATCAGATTGCGTAAGTAAGTTATTAAGTACATATATATTCTTTGCTAAATTGTCAGCCTGTGTTGCAATCTCATTCATTTGGTCTAAGAATACAGTAGTAACCGACCAATTAGAGTAATTTATACTTCCACCTACATTTGTTCGTGTAGCCTTTAAAGATATTACCTTTCGCCCCGTGGCTATTCCGGTAAACTCCAGTACTTGTTGTTGTTGTAGGCTTGTTCTTGCCAACGTCATAGGCACAAGTTCACTACTACTATTAAAATAGAAAAAACTTGTAATAGCGTCGTTATATAGTACCAAAGCTATAAGCCTATCTAAAATAACTTTATCACTATCCGAAAGTGCGCCATTATTGGCAGGGATAGCTTGCATATACATCCTAAGTTCATGGGCTCTTTGTGCCCATGACCAAGAGCCTTCCGATTCAGTCCTAATTACTGATGCGTTAATAAATGAGCATGATGTTTCGCCGACTTCCTCTTGATATTCAAAATATTGTACTTTAGTTCCTCCGGCCTCTGTGTACTGTGTTATACGCAACATGCGAGCTACCTGCGTATTTTGCACACGGTACGTGCCTACATAGATATGTAGACCGTCATCTATATTATTAAATACATTAAATTGGGCGTTTTTATTGAAATCGAAAGTCTCATCTAATTGCTCTATTTCTACGCCTCCGCTATTCTTTAGAATATCCTGAATGCTTTTAGCGTTTGCAATACTTGTACCGCCATCATATCCTCCGGCATCAATGAAATAGACTTTTCCTTCATTGGTTATAATCATAGCCGATTTACGCTTGTCACTGCTTAAACCGATACCAAAATTAAACAGACCATTTGCGACCACGGCGTTATACGTACCGGCAACATGGCCGCCAACTTCTGCCGTTACTGTCCCCTGTCCTTCGGCATGAGCATTCGCTGCACCGGCCATTGTTTCCTGTCCTTCGGCATGAGCGTTAATATATGATGCGCGTGTACGCGTGCCCTCCGCGTGGGAATAATCGCCGGACGCGATGGTATTTTGCCCTTCGGCGTGAGACGCGGCACCATCAGCCACAGTAATACGCCCTTCTGCATGCGAATTATCCTTGTTTGCTTTGGTTTGGAATCCTTCCGCATGGGAATTATTTCCGGCCGCCTCCGTTTTTAGGCCTTCCGCATGAGAATTAAAACCACTTGCCGCCGATTGTAATCCTTCCGCGTGAGAATTCATACCTAAAGCCTTCGTTTGGTATCCTTCTGCGTGCGAATTTAAACCACTTGCCGCCGTTTGGTATCCTTCTGCATGGCTATTATCCCCCGATGCATTCGTTTTTTCGCCTTCCGCATGGGATTTATTTCCGGCCGCTGTATTATTATCATAATCATTAAACACTTCACCGCCTCCTTTAGAAACGCCTATAAAAATAGGTGTAAAATTCCATGCTGTACCGTTTGTACTTGTTAATATACCAAGTTGATTAACAGTAATAGTTGTATTTCCCGAATTTTTAAAATTCGTATAAGTACCTACTTCGGTGGTAATATAGAATGAATTTCCTTCTACCACAACGGGAACCGTACTTTTTGTAGCAATGCCTAAGAATTGATACTCTGGTCCCAATGTGTCCACCATTGATAATAAAACCGTCTGAAGTACATTTCCGGTTATCTCATAATTGCCGTTTTCCTTGATAACAGCTTTTATACTCTCTTTGATTTGGTCGTATGCCATAACTTTAAAATTTAGAGGTTATTAAATTCGTTTTCGTTTGGTTTAATATTAAAGTCGTTATTAAAGTCGTTATTAAAGTCGCCACGAAAGACGCTACCTAATTTCTTAACAACTGTATTAGTTTGGAACTCAATTTCTACGGAGGCTAAATCGCCTTGCGTTTCCCATTTTGGCGTAAATAGGAACGTATCGCATTTATATAAACGTCCGAAACTGTCCTTTATACTAATATGGTCGCTTAACCGGATTAAACGCATAACATCGCAAAGGTATTCAGGCGCAAGGATATTAAACCGATATACTTTTTCCGAAAGTTGTTTAATCGGAAAGAAATAACCGTCCCTTTCTTCGCCTTCTTCCTCAAATGTATAATCCGGCTTTCCTATTTCAGTACAGAAATAAACACGGTTTCTGAATGTCGGGTTTCTATATACAATTATACCTGCATCACAATATAGCGTATCATCATCGTACCACTCTATCGACAGATAATTTTCAGAATCATTTATTATCGTAAATATGTCCGAATACCATGTATTAACGCCATCATTTAAAACGGCGTAATACATTCCTATCGGTATCTTTTCCTGCAAGGGGAAATAAGCCGGATACACAATAACCTCTATTTTATCGGTATTTTCCGGCTTTGCTAATTGTAGGCCGGTTAAAACCATTTGTTCCGTTATATCCAAAACGAAAACCCCGTCTTTAGTATATAACTTAACGTTAGGGTTAAATACCTCGTTTGGCTTCCTCAATATCTGAAAAGGCAAAAGACTATGCGCAGGAGTAAACAACGGGTATATATTCCCGTAAGCATAACTTTTCCGGCTGTTTTGTTCGTCTATATTGTCGTACCACGGCAATACACTCAAATTATTATTTTCGTTCATATCTCCTCCGTATTAAATTTTAATTCGGCTTCCGCAGACCTACTCGACAAATTTACAGATAATTTGCTAATCTGACCATTTCCGACAAATGTTTTTATAATTCCGTTCGGGTTTATATCATCTTGCCCAATAGGAAATACTACTGTTTGTTTTTTCTTTCGTTCTATTCCCTTAACCGTGATTTCTCTTTCGTTGATTTTCGCCCTACGCGCCGGTAAATCATATATCCAGTATGTAGGCTGTAAATTCACAAAAGCAAGAAAGCCGTTTTGAAGCTCTGAAATTACATTATCAAACATTAAACTAACAAACGGTACTTTATATTGCCCGTCTACTAAGTTAGCCGCAAATATTGCGAAGCCGTCTTGACTTATATTATCAGGATTGCAAAGCATATAATCTATATCGGAAGTAAAATTAGAAACCGTTATATCCTCTTTCTTATCCGCTTCTACATACTTGCTTAATATCTCTATCGGATACCCATTAAAAACTTTAGTGCAGTCATCCATCCACGAAAATTCATATCGTGAAGACATTTCCGGCTTATCAAACTTATACGAAGATTGTCCGAATGCAATCGGTTTATAATTCCGCTTGTTGGCGATTTGCGTTAAATCTAAAACCATCTCCGGCGATAAAACGTAACTACCACCGTTTTTAAAATATAAAATATGCTCTATTCTTAATTTATCATCCTCTATAAACCAATACAATTTATACGTATTTGCTAACATAGACATAATTTGTTGGAATGTAGTAGGTGCCTTTTGTGCCGGTGTATTATATATTCCATTTATTATGTTAGATTTAGGCGTTATTAATAACGTCTGATTCGGGGTCCCTGTTATCGGGTTTGTCGAACCGTATAAAAATTCACTGTATTCACTCGTAGGCAAATGAGTAACGCCCGGAGCAATCTGACCCAACAAAACGGATATAACGCTCCATAGTGGGAAATTATCGGGCACAATATATTCTTTACGTCCGGACTTCTCGAAAATACCATCCCATACCGAAGAACTAAACCAAACGGATGTATTTAGCCATTTACTTTGCCCTAAAGGGTACATTTTGGCTAATGTAATAAGCACCGGAGGCGCGAAATATTGCCCCCATCCCGTCTTACCGTATTCCGTTGGCGTGTCTGAATAACGATTTGAGATATAAGCTATATCTACATCATACCCGATTGCATGAGTATAATTTTTATTATTTCCTACAAAATCATCCGAAGGAATCGGCTGCGTTGTATTGCCTGATATTGTTTCTACAGCACATAGCAAACGAGCATAGATACTATAAGAATACATATAGCCCTTTAATGTGCCTACCATACCACTGCCTTCTTCCGGCGTAAGCGTAAATTCTAAGGTATCTAATATTGGCGTATTGCCGTGTATGTCTTTCTCAAAATAATATAGTCTCATATTATCCGTAGTCCGGACTAATGCTATTGCAACCCTATTAGTTAACGGTCCTATTTCGCTATATCGTATGTGTAACCGATAGGTATTCAAATAAGGGTGCGACAAATCACCTTCATAAAAAACCGGAGTCGCGTCGTCAGGGTCTAATATCTGCATATTTCCCACATAATTACGGCCTAAATCTTCTAAAGCGCCCCCTTCTGCGGTCAAATCTATTTCCTTTAATAGCTGTGTGAAATAAAACCAATACTTATTTTTTAAATCGCTTCTATTGTCTACCGCTGTTAATACGTCCTGCTCCCACGACATCCCCGATATAAAACAAGAAATTTTATCATCGCCGGGAATGTAGACTTGGATAATCGGACGTTTTGTGATGGTTAGGCTTTCGATTTCCGGTGTTAAGGGAATTAAATCGGATTCCTTTTCTAATCCGGCTAATATATCGTTATACTCATCGAATACGTCGGGTTTAACCTCTACTGTCATATCGTCTAAACTTATGGTACAGTCGGTTTGCATGAATTTTCCCGACCAATATTTCTCCCAACTTAACCCCAAATCGTTAGATTTAATGATAGTGACATAATACACCGTAGAGAAATCACACGCCATTATAAATTTATAATCATCAAAAGTATAAGTTAAATTCCCGCTTAACTTTTTCCTATAAAATTGCTGCGAAGTCTCTAACTCATACTCTAAGCTTAAATCGTCTTTATATACCGGCTTTGTGTATTTGAATGATGCTTTTAAAACGGCCTTATTTCCGTCCCGTCTTTGCGATACAACTATGATTTGGCAGCCGTCCGGTACATCTACCGTTAAATCGAAATTGGCATCTGAAATGGAGGTGCCGCTCCCTTTCATAAACTTTTGTAGATGTACATCAAAATACATTGCATATCCTTGCCGGAAACGGTTATAAGAACCTATAATATTTATACGCATTCCGGCTGACACCGGAAAAACGTATAAATCGCTATTCATATCAGTAATTACGCTACCACTCGAATTTATAGAACTGTCTTTAATAACATATAACGGCTCCATTTCGGTTAATTCGGGGTTATATCCGTATTCTTGATAATCTACCGAAAGCAAGAATTTATATATAGGGTTTATCATCTTAATTTCCTTGTTAAGTTCTTATATTCAATTATAATTCTCCCGTCTTTATCTAAGTATGTACGCCTTTCGCCTTGTTTCTTTATTGCGTTTACGTCCCTTTCTAATTTGCTTAAATCCGCACCGGAACTGGCACCAATAGAAATCAGGTCTGCCCCTTTGTATGCGTTTAGATACTTATGCGCAAACGTCCCGTTATTCATAGAGTTTATTACGTCCGGAATATATCGACGGAAACGGCGCGAATTTCGTTTGTTTATCACGGCGAAAAATTCTCCACCTTCTGCCCTGCGTCGTGTACCATCCGGTTTTTGCCCTAAATCTATATCGTTTCCGGATTGATGGCTACCACCTTGCAAAAGTTCGACAGTTCCTTCGCCATACGTTTCAGTACCTGAATTTTTCGCCATTTGTGCAGCCTTTATCTTAGATGCAGCAAAGCTTCCCCACATTACAGCAATAGCCGGAATCGCGCCCCATATACCCAACTGCCGCCAAATTAATGCGGTCGCCGTTACAAGCGAACTAATTTGTTGTGCTGTGTCTATTGCTTGCTGCTGACGTTGTGCCTTTTGTTGCTCTTTTAAGGCTTTTTGTTCGTTCTTTTTAGCGTTTTCTAATTCCTTTTATGCATAAGCTACATTTGAAGCGTATCCGTTTGCCCTCGCTTGTAATTCGGCCTCTAATGCCGTTTGCGCGGATTCTACTTCCTTTTGTGCCGCTTCTACCGCCCTATTTGCCGCATCAACTTTAGCCTGTGCCAACGTATTCAACGCCTCTATGGCATAAGACACAGAAGTATTTATGGCTTCCTTTTGGTCATCATTCAGATTAAGCCCTAAAATACTATATATATCCTGCGTTTTATCTTTCTTTTTTGATTCCTCGATTTGCTGGTTTATTCGTTCTATTTGGTTTTCTATCGTTTGTACCTCAACATCAGACATTTTAACCGCCGCCTGCTGATTTAATTCTAAAATCTTATTTAGCCTGTCTTTTTCAGCTTGCAGCCGGAATTGTGTTTTCTTTTCTTCCGTTGTCTTTAGTAAATCAAACTCGCTTTGTGCAAGTGCCTGCCGTTGGTCAAAAATACGCAGTTCCGCTTGTATCTGTTTGTCGGCGTATTCTTGAATTAGTGCCGTTCTTTGTGTATCGAATCCGGCATTTATCGCGCCGGTATCTTGTCTCTGCCCGGCAGGCTTCTGTTGGTTTTGAAGTTGCGCTGTTTGGCGTTCATTTTCCAAAAGTTCTAACCTTAAAGCCTTTTCTTCCTCTGTGCCCGCTTTAATGGCTTGTAGCCGCAATTCAATACTTTGCTTTTGTAGTTGCAATTCTTGCAACTGTCGCTGCTGCTCTATCTTTAGCAAATCATTTGTTAAACGTTGCTCCAGCACCAATATAGTAGCGTTTATAGTTTCCTTTTCTGATTCTGTGATACTTTTTTCGGTCTCTAATTGGTGCGTTAAATCTTCTATTTGGCGTTTATATTGATATTCTGTTTGCTTGCGCCTTTTTTCCCATTCGTCGGCCTCTAATTGTAACTGTGCGTCTTGTAGCTTTCTTGTAGCCTCTAAATTTCTTTTATAGGCCGATTCTATTTGCTTTGTTTGCTTAGATCGGAAGAGCGTCGTGTAGGGA
>ENA-OQIE01000817-OQIE01000817.1-human-gut-metagenome-genome-assembly--contig:-NODE-817-length-17365-cov-12.277476_pt1 | contig 17365 bp, 12 predicted proteins | sample MGYA00242569_ERZ504731 | MGnify/ENA primary metagenome ERZ504731 (study PRJEB26092, sample SAMD00036208) | human gut metagenome | host: Homo sapiens | study: EMG produced TPA metagenomics assembly of...
GCAAAATCCTGGGCAACTTTTTGTTGCTCAGGCACTTATAAATAATGTTAAACTATAGTGTTGCGGAATTAAGGTTTTTCTTAATCATACCCAACAGTCTTTATAAGGTTTATCGTTTGTGAGTGCAAAGATACGCCAAAAGCAAACGCAAAACAAGTTCACAATGGTTCACAAACTTAAAAAAGTGAATATTTAATATGTATGAGCGTCAAAAACGGATGTTTTATGGACATTTTACCATAAAATAAGACAGAAATTCATGTTTTTTATGTGCACGCATAAACAGCAACTGATACCGATGCGTTTTCTGTCTTCAGCGAAAATTGTGTATATCCGCATAACAATAGATAATATTAGGAGGCGGCTCGGCAAGGCAAACTCAAAAAAAAGTGTTTTTTTGTTTTGCATTGCACTCGCCTTTCACTATATTTACATAATATAAGAGGCGGCTCGGAAAGGCAAACTCAAAAAAAGTATTTTTTTGTTTTGCAGTGCACTCGCCTTTCACTATATTTACATAATATAGGAGGCGGCTCGGCAAGGCAAACTCAAAAAAAGTGTTTTTTTGTTTTGCATTGCACTCGCCTTTCACTATATTTGCATAATGAACGGGCGGACTTCCGCCGTATAAGTCAACCATACATAGAAAGGAAAGACGCAAAAATGAAATATCCAATAGGAATACAGAGCTTCGACCGGATTATAGAAGACGGCTACGTTTATGTAGACAAGACGGACATGATTTACGACCTCACGCATGAGGGCGGAATCTACTTTCTGAGCCGTCCGCGCCGCTTCGGAAAGAGTCTGCTTGTGTCTACGCTGAAGAACTACTACCTTGGCCGCAAGGATCTTTTCAAAGGTCTTGCCATCGACGGCATGGAGAAGGAGTGGAACGTTTATCCTGTGTTCCATGTTGACTTCAACGGCGGAAACTTCACAAATGCGGGCGAACTTGAGCAGAAACTCAACTTCTGTCTGTCGGAATGGGAACATCTTTATGACATGCCTGTACGTCAGAACGAGCTGGGCTACGGCGACCGCTTTGTTGAGATTTTGCGTACTGCCCACGCCAAGACAGGCCGCCGCGCTGTGGTGTTGATAGACGAGTATGACAAACCGATACTCGACGTGCTCGACATGAGCCGCGAGCTTGAAGACCGCCACCGCAACGTACTCAAGGCCTTCTACTCCGTGTTTAAGGGAGCCGACGCCCATCTGCAGTTTGTCCTGCTAACAGGCGTAACCAAGTTCTCGCAGGTCAGCGTGTTCAGCGGCTTCAACCAGCCCAAGGACATCAGCATGGATGCGCGCTACGAGACGCTCTGCGGCATAACGCAGGATGAGCTTGAGCGTTATTTCGGCAGTCCTATATCCGACCTGGCCGTTGAATACCTATGCACTCCGGATGAGATGCGCCAGCGGCTCAGACGCCAGTATGACGGATATCACTTCAGCAAGCGTATGACGGGCGTCTACAATCCTTTCAGTCTGCTCAACGCTCTTGACAGTCTTAGCGTTGACGACTATTGGTTCCGCTCGGGCACTCCGACATATCTAATCCGCCTGCTTGCACACTTCAACGAGAACATGAACGAGCTTACGGGCAAATATTACGCCATGGAGGAGTTTATCGACTATAAGGCCGACGTGGAGCGCCCGCTGCCTATGATATATCAGAGCGGCTACCTCACGATAAAGGACTACAACATGCGCCACAACACTTTCCTTCTCGACTTCCCCAACGACGAGGTAAAGAAGGGATTTCTCACGATGATTGCCTCTTCGTATCTTCAGCCGCGCGAGCGTCTCAACGGCTGGATATTCGATGTGATTGACGCCATGGAGGCCGGTGAGGCCGACAGTCTGCGCACGCTGTTCACCTCCTTCCTGTCTAGCATCCCCTACACCATGCGCCGCAAGGAGAATGAGGCGGAGCGCGAACGTTATTTCCAGTACACGTTCTATCTCATCATGCGGCTTATCAGCGTCTACACCGTTTACACGGAGAAAGTGCAGAGCCAGGGGCGTGTTGACTGCGTGGTGGAAACTCCGCAGTATGTCTATATCTTTGAGTTCAAGCTCGACGGCACGGCAGACGAGGCTCTCTGTCAGATTGAAGACAAGGGCTATGCCCGCGAATATTCGTCAGATGCGCGCCGTGTGTTCAAGATCGGCGCCAGCTTCTCATCGGAGACGGGGACTATAGCCGACTGGAAAGTGCAGGATTGAGCTTTCGCCTTACAGCAGATATGGCCGTAGGTTACGATGACATAATAATAAATTTTTGTTTTACATAGTTCACATTCCGGTTCGGACTTCGTGTCCGGGCCGGATATTTTTTATCCCTGACCAGCCATTTTACACCCGGCTGTGTTGCCTTTTTATATCGGGCTTATGGCAGTCTGCCCTACATTAAACGAGAATCCCGGCTGAATAATAAAGCCCTGCCAGGGTTAAAAAAACTGCATGCCGGCTGTTTATGATTAGCCAATATTTTTGTAACTTTGCAGCCACCGAAAACCATTCGGATTCTTGAACACTAACAAAAACATATCTTATGGGAGGATTCTTCGGAACAATCTCGAAGTCGAATTGTGTTACAGACCTGTTCTACGGTACTGACTATAATTCGCATTTGGGAACAAAGCGTGGCGGACTTGCCACTTATAATGCGGAGGAGAAACAGTTTATGCGCTCAATCCACAACCTTGAGAGCACATACTTCCGCACTAAGTTTGAAGACGAGCTCGGCAAGTTTTCAGGTAACTCAGGCATAGGCATCATCAGCGACACTGACGCCCAGCCTATCATCATCAACTCACACTTAGGACGCTTTGCCATCGTAACCGTGGGCAAGGTGAACAACATCAGCGAACTTGAGCAGGACCTGCTGGCCAGAAACATGCATCTGGCGGAGCTGAGTTCGGGCAAGACCAACCAGACCGAGCTCATAGCGCTGCTGATAATCATGGGCAAGAACTTTGTTGAGGGCATCGAGAATGTGTTCAACAAGATAAAAGGCTCGTGCTCGCTGCTGCTACTCACCGAGGACGGAATCATAGCGGCGCGCGACAAGTGGGGACGAACGCCTATCGTGATAGGCCGCAAGGAAGGCGCGTTTGCAGCCACGAGCGAGTCGAGCAGCTTTCCTAACCTCGACTATGAAATCGACCGCTATCTTGGTCCGGGCGAGATTGTGCGCCTCAGGGCCGACGGCGTAGAGCAGATGCGCAAGGCCGAGAAGCAGATGCAGATATGCTCGTTCCTGTGGGTTTACTACGGATTCCCCACGTCATGCTACGAAGGCCGCAACGTTGAGGAGGTGCGCTTCGAGATGGGAAAGAAGATGGGACAGCAGGACAAGTCGGAGGTTGACTGCGCCTGCGGAATACCCGACTCGGGCGTGGGCATGGCTCTCGGATATGCCGAAGGCAAGGGTGTGCCCTACCACCGCGCCATATCTAAATATACGCCTACATGGCCGCGAAGCTTCACTCCAAGCCGTCAGGAGCTGCGCAACCTCGTGGCAAAGATGAAGCTGATACCCAACCGCGCCATGCTCAAGGACAAGCGTCTGCTGTTCTGCGACGACTCTATCGTGCGCGGCACACAGCTGCGCGACAACGTTAAGGTGCTGTTCGACTACGGCGTGCGCGAGGCTCACGTGCGCATAGCCTGTCCGCCGCTCATCTACGGCTGTCCGTTCATCGGCTTCACGTCGTCGAAGAGCGACCTCGAACTGATAACGCGCCGCATAATAAAAGAGCTTGAGGGCGACGAGAACAAGAATCTTGAGAAATATGCCACCACAGGCTCGCCCGAATATGAGCGCATGGTGGAGATAATACGCGAGCGCCTGGGCCTCACTTCGCTCAAGTTTAACACGCTCGAAAACCTCGTCGACGCCATCGGTCTGCCCAAGTGCAAGCTCTGCACTCACTGCTTCGACGGCACCGGCTGCTTCTGACGTATTATATATAAGGCGGAGTCTGTAATTTCGGATTATAAAGGATGTATATATTCCCGTCATCCGTTCGGGCCGCTTTTCTGACATTACCGGTGTCTTTTTGTCAAGTCCTGTCGGGCGTACAGTCAGCTATACTCTACCGTCGGATTACAAAGATACACTTGCTAAGATGCAAAAAGCGCATCGGCCGAATTGACAGAATCCAGCCGCAAGCAATATTGAAGGTGAAGACCGGGCACTGATGCTTTGGCCGTTCACCTTCTTTTTTTATGCCGCAGCGGCCGCAGTAACCTTTCTGCCAGCCTGCATAACGGCATACGGCGTGCATACAAACAAGTCGATACGACATTATTAAAAACATTTCAACAGTTCATACCATGATCATCAGACAGACATTAGTAGTGCTGACAGCCCTTCTGTCGGCATCGGCATGCGCCCTGGCGCAGACATTCAGCGTAGGAAACCTTACTTACTCCGTAACCGACAAGACTGCCGGCGAGGTTGACGTCAGCTCGTGCGAGAGCTACGAGAGCGAGATAGACGTGCCCGCCACGGTAAGCCACGGCGGCATCAGCTATAAGGTAACAGGCATAGGCATAACGGCATTCAGCGTCAAGAGCAGCCTCAGGCGCATAGGCCTGCCCGAGGGCATACGGCATATCGGAGAAGAGGCCTTTGCCTATTGCAGCCAGCTTACGTCGATGTCGCTGCCTGCCAGCGTGGAGAGCATAGGCAGCAAGGCGTTCAGCGGATGCCTTATGCTATCGCGCGTGAGCATGGGCAACGGCGTCAGGACCATAGGCAGCGGCGCGTTCATGGACTGCAGGTCGCTTCTGTCGGCTGCCGTTCCGGCCGGTGTGCGCATCATAGAGGCAGCCACGTTCGGCGGATGCAGCTCGCTCAGGGAGGTTAGCCTGCCCGAAGGTCTTGCCATAATAGACGACCTTGCCTTCAGAGAGTGCGGCTCACTCAGCTCGATATCCCTGCCCGGCTCACTGACTTACATCGGCGACGAGGCCTTTGCCTCATGCGGCAGCCTTACCCGGATATCGCTTCCTGCCCGGATCATGAGCATAGGCGACAAGGCGTTCAGCGGCTGCGTATCGCTCAGTTCGATAGTGTTGCCCGACAGTCTGATAAGCATTGGCGACGGAGCCTTTGAGAAGTGCCGCAGCATAAGCAGCATAACCATGCCCTCAGGCACCACCAGCATAGGCAGCGAGGCGTTCAAATATTGTATGAATCTTGGCAACGTGGTCATAGGCGAAGGCGTTACGTCCATAGGCGACAGGGCGTTCAGGGTGTGCACGTCGCTGCGCCAGATAACGGTAGGGGCAACGGAGCCGCCCGCAGTAGGTGCCGACGCCTTCTTCGGCGTGTCGCGCCGTACAGCGGTGCTTGTGCCCTCAGCCTCGCTCGATGCCTACCGCCAGGCTGCCGTGTGGCGCGAGTTCAACATCCGGCCCATGTAGCCGTGTGGCTGCCCTGCCATGCTTCTTGGCGCAGGGCGGAGGTTCATGCGTGCCGTGGCGCAGGCATCCGCAATACCCTTGTTGCAAGTATCTGACTGACAGGCGTTTGCGCGTGCGATGCAAAAGACCGCAAATCAGCCTGCAAAAGGTATGCTTTTAGGCTGCAAAAGGCCACATATCGCAGGGCAAAAGGCATGCTTTTAGAAAATGGCCTCAGGCGGCAAGCCTATGACTTAATATAATAAGGCGGCCGGAGGCGTCAGCATGCCTGCACGGCTAAACCATACACCGGCCTGATGACCGGTATAGATTTTACAGCAGATCACGCCCCGAAAAATCTTCATCGGCGTGCCAAAGCGGAGCGTGTGTAGAGGTGTGGAACGGCGTTTCCACACTTTTTTGTGGAAAAATTCCACACCTCTTCCACACTTTTCCACACATTCCACAATTCCCCAAAATATCATAACCACCTGATAATCACCGATATAGCTGTTTCTGACATAGTTTGGCACGGCTGTTGCAATATGAATAAGCGAGAACGTTGAAAATAAAATTATTAACAATAAAAAAAGAAAGCATTATGAAAAAGTTAGTTTTCGCTGCAGTAGCAGCTCTCGCATTGGTTTCAGTTAGCAACGTATTTGCAGGTCAGAACGAAAATAAAGTACAGAACACAGTAGTATCAGACACAACAGTAACAACTCCCGCTCCTGCAGACACAGTAGCTACAGCTGAATAAAAAGTTCGGTTAAGACAAGAATAATAGGTTAATTCATTTTTTCGGAGATAAGGCGTTTTATCTCAAAAGCGAGCCCCGGAAGCTGTAACAGCCAGCTGACGGGGTTTGCCTTGTTTATATGTCTCATGCCCGAAGGTGATACTAAAAAAGGCATAAAACTTACAAAAAGTGAACATTTTGCGGTTATTTTTGCCAAAATAATGCACCGTTGACATATTTTTACTTTATCTTTGCAAAAATGGGACATTGTTCCCGGCACGCCCGGTTGGCATGCAATACGACGCGCAGGCAGCGCTGAAGTCTGCGCTTGGACTAATACTTGAAACGGATGAAGACAGGCGTACAGTTTAAGATAGCGGCGGGATACACGCTTGCAATATTGGTGCTCGCCCTGGCGGTGTGGCTGGTCTACGGCAACACCAGGGCCTTCATGCAGATAGACAAGGCCGAGCGCGAGTTTATGGAGCGGCGCGACGTGGTTGACAGTCTTATCTACTGCTTTCTCGAAACCGACAACTGCGAGAGGTCATTGTGCCTCGGCAACACCGACGAGCTCGACAGTTTCGACGCATCGCTCCGCAAGACCATGGCTCTGGCCGACTCGCTGAAGGCCATGGTCAGCGACAGTTCGCAATGCCTGAAGATCGACTCGCTGCGCAGCATGCTCCTGCTGAAGCGCGAAAATACGCTGATGATTGTCGACGAGATGGCCAGAAACAACCCTGACAAGTTCTTCCGCGAGAAAGTGAGCAAGCTGCAGGAGGGGCAAGACTCGGTTGTGATACATCCTAAATCGGTAGAAGTGCAGGAGAACAAGGAGGTGGTCTACGACATCGTGAAGAGCAAGAAGGGCTTCTTTGCACGCCTTGCCGACGCCTTCCGCAAGCAGCATGCCGACACCATACAGGTGAGCAACCGCAGCCGCAAGGCCGTAACCGACTCTGCACGCCACAGCATCAACATAGCCGACACCGTGGCCGGAGTGCTCAAGGAGATTAAACGCGAGGAACTGAAGGCGCGCAGGGCACGCCAGGAGCAGCTCGACGAGAAGCGGCAGACGCAGCAGCTGGTGGGCGTGCAGCTGGCCCGGCGCATAGAGCAGCTGCTCGAAGACATACGCGACGAGGAGCACCGCGCGCTGCAGGCAGCTATAGACACCGACCTGTCGGGGCGCCGCAGCGTCATGCTCAAGATAATATCGCTTGCCCTGGTGGCCGTCATGTCGGCGGTGGTGCTGCTGCTCTACGTCAGGCGCGACATGCGCAGGGCGCGCATCTACAGCGAGAACCTCGAGCGTGCAAAGGCCGAGACGGAGCGCATAATGGCGCAGCGCGAGCGTCTGCTGCTCACCATCACCCACGACATAAAGGCTCCGGCAGCCTCGATATCGGGCTTCATAGAGCTGCTCGGCGAATATGTAAGAGACGGAAAGGCGGCATCCTACCTGAGCAACATCAAGAATTCTGCCACACATCTGCTCCATCTGGTCAGCGCACTGCTCGACTATCACCGCCTTGAGAGCGGCAAGGTTGAGACGCGCAGCGTAAGCTTCAGTCCGCGACAGCTCGTCGACAGCTGTGCCGAAGGCATACGTCCGCAGGCCGAGGCCAAGGGTCTTGCCGTCGAGAGCGACACCTCCGGATGCGGCTCACGCCTGTGTCTGGGCGACGCCTTCCGCATAAAGCAGATACTCGACAACATAATAAGCAACGCCCTTAAATACACCGACCAGGGCAGCATAGCCATATCGGCGCGCATGCAGGGCAGCCGCCTGCAGGTGGATGTGGCCGACACGGGACGCGGAATGACGCCCGAGGAGGCGCGCCGCATATTCAACGCCTTCACGCGTCTGCCCGGAGCGCAGGGCACCGAGGGCGTGGGCCTGGGCCTGTCGATAGCCCGCGAGCTGGCCACTCTGCTCGGAGGGCGCATCACGCTCGAGTCGGCCAAGGGCAAGGGCACAACGTTCCATGTGTCGCTTCCGCTTGAGTTCAACGGCAACGGCATGCAGGGCGACGAGCTTCCGGCAGCCGAAAGCAGGCCGGCAGGCGCCGGCAGAAAGCCCGGACACAGGCCCGAAGGCATGACGGCCGACAGAATCAGCATACTGATTGTTGACGACGACCGCCTGCAACTGCAGCTTCTGCGCGAGATGCTCACGGGTATTTCGGGCGGCAGATGGCACATAACGGCATGCAGCCATGCCGACGAAGCACTGAGGCAGCTTGCCGACCTGCGTCCTAACGTGTTCTTCATAGACATAGAGATGCCCGAGATGAGCGGCACGGAGATGGCTGCCCGCATAGCCGGACGATACGACACGCTGCTCATAGCCATGACGGCTCACGAGCCGAGCATAGAGCCAAGACTGCTGGAGGCTGGCTTCGACGCGTGCCTTTTCAAGCCGTTCAACACCGACCGCCTGTGTGCCACGCTCCAGGCTGCCACAGGCATTGAGCTTGATGGCGGCAAGACGGCTGCCGAAAAGGCTGATGCTGACGGCTGCGGGGGCACCGATGAAGACGGCAACGGCGATGAATGCCGCACAGACAAGGCACCTGACGCCACGAGAGACGACGACGGCTGCAAGGCCGGAGGGCACGACTTCGGGGCCGTAACCGAGTTTGCCGCAGGCGACAACGAGGCGTGCCGCGAGATTCTTTCGAGCTTCATGACCGAGATAGACGGCCACATGGCCACGCTCGACAAGGCCAAGGCTGGGCCCGACCGCGCCGCCATAAGCCGCGTGGCACACAAGGCGCTGCCCATGCTGACCATGATAGGGGCGCGCTCTGTCGACGAGTTGAAGGCCCTGTCGCCCGAACACATAGGCAGCGTGACCGACGCCGACATGGCGGAAATGTGCGAAAGGATAGCCGGCGAGATGCGCCAGATAAGGCGTGAGCTCGACGAAGAGATAAAGGCTCTGGGCTAACCGCCGGCCGCGGCGTGTGCAACGGCTGTTATTGCGCACGCCGACAGAACATACTACGGCACGCAGGCTCCGCGCCTGATGTGCGTGCCATCCTCTTTATTGCTGCTATTAAGACAAGCCTTATATTAATGAACCCTAACCTGTTATTACCATGAAAGGATTACGACTGATTTTATTTTTGGCCGCAATGATGGCTGTTGTGCCTATGGCGGCTGCCGACAAGCTCAGTGAACTGAGGCAGAAGGCCGACGCGCTGCATGCCGGCGGAAAGAACGACTCGGCACTTATAGTGGCGCGTGAGGCTCTCGACATGGCCACAAAGAGCCGCAACACCACGGCAATAGTGGGCATTAACTCGTCGATGGGCGTGTATCTGCGCACCATGGGCAAGACCGACGAGGCGCTCAGACACTATAACGAGGCCATGAAGCTCTGCACCACTGCCGAATTTAAGGCTAAAGCCGACGAGGACGCACGCCAGGAGGCTGCTGCCCTCTACCTAAATCTTGCCACGCTGCACATAGACATGCAGCACAAGAAGGAGGCCATGTATTACGCCGGACTGTCGGTAGACTGGACGCAGAAGTGTGCCGACAAGGCCTTCAAGGCGCAGATGCTGTCGCAGAACGGACTGATGTTCCTCATGGCGGGCGACAACAACAAGGCTGCCGACATGCTGACACGGAGCTACGGCTACGCCATGGAACTGGGACAGACCGACGCTGCCATGAGCGCGGCGGCATATATGGTGGCCACGGCCGACAGACTGGGCGACAGGCGCGGGGCAGACATGTGGCGCGGACGGTGCCGCACGCTGGAGCCCAAGGTGGAATCTACGATGACGCTCGTGGCCTATTATCAGATATTGTGCAGCATTGAACTAAACCATGAAAACTGGCGCGGGGCGCTGCCGCTGTTCAAGAAGATTCTGACAATCAAGGGCATAGAGCAGATGCCCTTCGTGGTGTACGACTGCTACAACAACATGCACGAGGCCTACGCACGCCTGGGACAGTGGGAGCAGGCCTACGGAGCCATGACCAAGGCCGTGGCCCTGAAGGACAGCTTGTTTGAGAGCCAGAAGGCCGAGAGCATGCGCGAGCTTACCGTGAAATATCAGGCCAAGGAGAAGGAACTCGAGCTGGCGCAGAAGAAAGCCGAGCTGGCCGAGACGCGCATGTATGTCAGCACGGGACTGCTCGTTGTGGCGGTGCTGGCTGCCCTGACCGTGGTCTACATCATGAGGCAGAGGCGCAGGGCGCGCATGCAGGCCGAGGAGTTTCGCAGGCTGCAGGCCGACACCGACCGCAGGCTCATGCAGAAGTATGTGGACGGACTGGAGAACGAGCGCGAAAGGCTGGCGCGCGAGCTTCACGACGGCGTGTGCAACAGCCTGTACACCGTGCAGCTGAAGATTGCCGCGGGCAACGGCGACGCCGCAGGACAGGCCGCCATGCTCGACGACTGCCGCGAGCAGGTGAGGCGCATCTCGCACGAGATGATGCCGCCGGAGTTCAGTTATGCCGACATAAGCATGGTGCTCGACGACTATCTGTGTCAGGCGGCAGGCGCAGGGCAGTGTGAGATAACGTATGAGGCCGTTCCCGAAGATGCCGACTGGAGCCGCGTGGCCGACGCTACAGCGCTCGAGATATACCGCATAGCGCAGGAGGCCGTGGCCAACGCCATGAAGCACTCGGGCGCAACGCGCATAGACGTGGGCATGAGGCTTGAAGGCAACAGCCTCAGTCTGACCGTGAGCGACAACGGACAGCCACAGCAGCACGCATCGGCAGGCATCGGACGGCGCACCATGAGGCAGCGCGCGGCGGCCATCAACGGACAGATAACCACGGAGAGCGGGGGCGGCAGCACCACCGTCAGACTAACAATAAGCAGTCTGCCCGAAAAGAAGACAAGGCCGTAAGACATAAAATTTCTTAAAAAACCACGGATTTCCGTTATTGCAAATATGAATGTATGGTATAATTTTGCCCCGATGAACGAGGCACAAAAATATTTGCTGCAGGACCTGTCGGTTGCAATAGTCGACGACCACGCGCTGATTCTTGAGGGATTCAAGAGTCTGATGCAGGGCTGCAACGCCAAAAACGTCGAGACGTTTGGCTGTGCGGCCGACCTGATTGACGCCATGGGCCGCCACAGCTTCGACATATACATAATAGACATAGGACTGCCCGACATCGACGGCTTTGAGCTCATCGACAAGATACGCTCGCGCCACGCCGGGGCAAGGATAATAGTCAACACCATACATGAGGAGATATGGCTGCTAAGGCGCATGCTCGACAAGGACGTCAACGCCATACTGTTCAAGTCGACCGACTTCATGCAGATGGTCAGCGCCATAGCGGCCGTGATGTGCGGCGAGCAGTATTTCTGCCCGGGAGTGAAGCGCAAGATATCAAGATACACGCAGCGCATAGAGCATCCGTCGGAGAGAGAGACCGACATACTGAGGGCGATAGCCGGAGGATACACCTCGAAGGAGATAGCCAACATGCTCTTCATATCCGAAAACACGGTTGAAGCCCACCGCAAGCGGCTCTTCGTGAAGCTGGGCGCGCGCAACATTGCCGACCTGATAGTGAAGGCCATCGACCGCGGATACATCAACGCCTCGGAGATAGTGAAGGGCAACAAGAACGACAAGAACACCTGACACCGGCACCGCTGTTGGCAGCCGACGTAATATTTTGATATCCAGTATGTTATGAAACACGGCTTTTTGCACTGCAAAAGGCCGTGTTTTGCGTTGTAAAAGGCCACCTTTCAGCCCCTGAAAGGGCACATATTGGGCGGCACGACCGTGCCCGGTAATATATCTTTACATTTCAGCGGCATCTTCCTGCGGCATGTACATGGCTGCCTGCGGCTGCCCCTATACGCAGACACGGGCACGCGGCATTGCGCCTTCATGGTTATCTCATTTCTCGCCCTACGCCATCAGGCGGCTTAGGCCTATGTCAAGATTTTTGCCCGTGGCGCAAAAATGAGGGGGCGGCGGCTTTGCGTTTTAATGCAGTTGCATTAACTTTGCATGCGTTTTTCAGGATAAATAATCAAAGCTAAGCAAATGAAGAAAAGTCTGGTGGCTCTGGCCTTCGGCACACTTGCCTTGGGCATAGCCGAGTTTGTCATGATGGGCATCCTGCCCGATGTGTCGCGTTATTTCGATGTCAGCATCCCCACTGCCGGCCACTGCATATCGGCCTACGCCCTGGGCGTGTGCTGCGGCGCCCCTCTGCTGGTGGCGTTCCACAAGTATCCGCTAAAGCGCCTGCTGCTGTTTCTTGCCGCCCTCATCCTCTTCGGGGCTGCGCTCTCGGCCTTGGCGCAGAGCTTCGTCATGCTTGTCGTGGCCCGTTTCATCTCAGGCCTGCCCCACGGCGCCTATTTCGGCGTGGCGTCCATCGTGGCAGTTAAGCTGGCCGACGAGGCGCACAAGACGAGTGCCGTGTCGATAATGGTGGCGGGCATGACCGTGGCCAACCTCTTCGGCGTGCCTCTTGCCACGGCTCTCAGCTCGCACATATCGTGGCGCTTCCCTTTCATGCTACTCATCTTCATCAGCATCATCGTGATATACTATGTGTGGAAGTGGATTCCGTCGTCGGTGGGCGCCCTGCCCGACGAGGGCTTCCGTCATCAGTTTGCCTTCCTTCGCCACGGCGCGCCCTGGCTCATCCTTGCCGCCACGATGCTGGGCAACGGAGGCATATTCTGCTGGTACAGCTACGTCAGTCCGCTGCTCACGTCGGTGGGAGGCTTCCCTCATGAGGCCCTGTCGGCACTGATGATAGCCGCAGGCTTCGGCATGGTGGCGGGCAACCTTATCAGCGGCCGCCTGTGCGACCGTCATCGGCCGGGACACGTGGCCGCCGTCACGCAGGCCATAACCATGGCCACGCTGCTGCTGATATTCCTTTTGGCCGGCTACGGCTGGATATCGGCCGCACTGATGGTGGTGTGCACGGGCTGCCTGTTTGCCCTGAGCAGTCCGCAGCAGTTTCTTATACTTAAGCATGCGCCGGGCGGCGAGCTGCTTGGCGGCGCTGCCATACAGGTGGCGTTCAATCTGGGCAACGCCATCGGAGCCTTCTGCGGCGGCCTGCCAATGGAGCACGGGGCCACTCCGCGCTGGTCGGCGCTCGTGGGCGTGCCCTTCGTCGTCATGGGACTCGTGGCTTTTATCTGTTTCTGCCGCAAATATGAGCGCCGAAACGTTGCCGTTGACTGAAAATTGTTAACTTTGCATCTGTGAACAACATTCAGTCATCATCCGTTCAGGCCCTGCGCCAGCAACGCCTGCTGTTGGAGATAGAGTACAACAGCGAGAAGGAGGCCTTTCGCCGTCAGACCGAGACCACGGGACTGGCGCGCAAGGTGAAGCGTGGCGACGCGTGGCATCCGCTGCGCTTCGTGCGCAGCTACTACAATTCGCTCAACCAGCTTTCTGTTGAGGTTGTGCGCACTGCCGACACCGACATTGAGCACAACTTCGAGTTCGGACGCCCCGTGTGCTTCTTCCGCATAAGCGAGGGGGCAGAAGGCAAGTCGATAAGATACTTTAATTTCACCGGCACGGTGAGCTATGCCGACGGCGACCGCCTTGTGGTCACCGTGCCCGACAACGCACCCGTGGCAGAGCTGCAGGCCACCGAAGGACTGGGCGTGCAGCTGTTTTTCGACGAGACGAGCTACCGGCTTATGTTCGAGGCTCTAGACCGTGTGATAGGCGCACGCGACAACCGCCTTGCCTATCTGCGCGACCTGTTCTATTCGGGCGTGCCGGCTGCCGAACTGAGCTTTGCCCCGATAAGCTTTCCGTGGCTCAACAGGGCGCAGCAGGATGCCGTAAACAAGGTGCTGCGCGCCAAGGACGTGGCCATTGTGCACGGACCTCCGGGCACGGGAAAGACCACCACGCTCGTTGAAGCCATATACGAGACACTAAGGCGCGAGAGCCAGGTGCTGGTGTGCGCACAGAGCAACATGGCTGTAGACTGGATTAGCGAGCGGCTCGTAGACCGCGGAATAAGCGTGCTGCGCATAGGCAACCCGACTAAGGTGAACGACAAGATGCTGTCGTTTACCTACGAACGCCGCTTCGAGGCTCACCCAGACTATCCGCAGCTGTGGAGCATACGCCAGGCCATACGCAAGCTGCGGCAGGAGCGCAAGCGCCGCGACAACGGCTGGCACCAGAAGATGGACCGCCTGAAGAGCCGTGCCGTGGAACTCGAACTGAGGATAAACTCGCAGCTCTTCGGCGAGGCCAAGGTCATTGCCTCAACGCTTACGGGCAGCGCGAGCCACTTGTTGTCAGGGCAGAAGTTCGGCACGCTGTTCATCGACGAGGCGGCACAGGCGCTCGAGGCTGCATGCTGGATAGCCATACGCAGGGCATCGCGCGTGGTGCTGGCGGGCGACCACTGTCAGCTTCCGCCCACGGTGAAGAGCATTGCGGCGCTTAAAGGAGGACTGGGCACCACGCTCATGGAGCGCATCGTGGCGCGCAAGCCGTCTGTGGTTACGCTGCTGACGGTGCAATACCGCATGAACGAACAGATAATGCGCTTCTCGAGCAACTGGTTCTACGACGGACGCGTGGAGTCGGCGCCCGAGGTTAAGTACCGCGGCATACTCGACTACGACAACCCGATAACATGGATAGACACATCGGAGAGCGGGGCTAAGGAGGAGTTTGTGGGCGAGAGCTTCGGCAGGATAAACAAGACTGAGGCCGAACTGACGCTCGATGCCCTTAAAAACTATTTCACCAAGATAGGCCGTCAGCGCATAGCCGACGAGCATATCGACGTAGGCGTGATTTCGCCCTACCGCGCCCAGGTGCAGCTGCTGCGCCGCATGGTGCGCAAGGCGGAGTTCTTCAAGCCCTACCGCGGCTGCATAACGGTGAACACCGTTGACGGATTTCAGGGGCAGGAGCGCGACATCATCGTAATATCGCTCGTGCGCTCGAACGACGACGGGCAGATAGGCTTCCTGTCAGACCTGCGCCGCATGAACGTGGCTATAACCCGCGCACGCATGAAACTGATAATAGTGGGCAGCGTGCAGACCATGACTCGCCACGCCTTCTACAAGGAGCTGTACGGCTACGTGCAGGAGTCTGCCGGCATTTAGGCAGCATAAAGACATCAGAAAAAGCAGACATCGAAACATAACAAACAAAGGAAGACATGCTTCAGAGAGACTACATTTCGCGACTTATACGTGAGTTTATGGCGGCGCTTCAGCGCTATCTCGAGAAGAACGAGGCGGGAGCGCGCCGCAAGACGGCCGAAGACCTGTTCCGCCAGTACTTCGGCTCGTATGAGTTTTATCACACGGCAACGCATGACGAGATAATGTCATCGTTCGAAAAGTATCCCGAGGAGGAGCGCATAAGCCGCATGGAGATGCTTGCCGAGCTGTATTATGCCGAGGCCGACGACCGCCCCGAGCCGTTCAGGACGCAGCAGCTCGACATGGCCCTCAGCCTGTTCAGGTTTATCGACGCCCACAGCCGTACATTCTCCATCGACCGACAGAACAAGATAGGCGCGATAACAAAGATGATATACAGCGGCGGAAAATAAAAAAGGCACGCTTACTTGCGTGCCGAAAGTGTTACAGTTACGTTGCCCTTGCCGAGCAGTTCTTTAAGCTCTGCCTTACTTATGCCGTCTATCTTGCCCAGACGCGTGAAGTTCCACGTGTTGGTGTCGTAGTAGATAACGAAATTGTTGCCCTGATACAGTATCAGGTCGCCAGCCTCCGTGGTTATGTTCTCGTTGTTCTGCGGCAGCGTGTGGCCCAGGCTGCCCACCTTCTCAAAGTTGCCGTAGTCGCTCATGTCTATCACGATGTCGCCCTCTTTCAGCAGGTCTATCAGCGCTCTTGCCGAGCTGTTGTCTGCCATTGTGGCCGTGAGGGTGCGGCCGTTCACTTTTATGTTCATCTTGCTGTAATTTATGTTGTTGTCTTCATCTGTTGCGGTTTCCATCGACTTGACCCATTGTTCCACCTCACTGCGCTGAGTGCCTGCGCCAAACCTGCGGCCATCGAGCCATGTTGCCTGCGGTGCGAGGACGTGTAATTGCTCTGCGCTTGAGCCTATGCCGCTCGAGCCTGACGTGCAGAAGGGTATGACGGTCTTGCCGCTGAGGTTGCAGCTCTCAACGAAGGTGTAGACAACGCGCGGCGCCTGCCCCCACCATATGGGGTAGCCAAGGTATATCGTGCGGCACTTGCTCAGGTCGGGCACGCTGCCCTTGATCTCCGGACGTGCGTCGGGGTCGTTCTGCTCGAGCGACGAGCGCGACTGCGGATTGCTGTAGTCGAGGTCTGCCGTGGTGTAAGGCTCTGCCGCCTCAATGCGCCATGTGCCTGCGCCGGTTATGTCGGCTATGTGGCGCGCCACGCCTTCGGTGGTGCCGGTCTGCGAGAAGTACACCACCATTACATCGTCCGCCTGTCCGCCAGGCGTTGCCGGTGTGATGCCGGCGGCGTCGCTGCCGTTGTCCTTGGCGCACGAGATATGCGATACGGCAAGGCAACACGCAACGACATAATAAAGAAACTTTTTCATACTTACATAGTTTTTTGGTTCAACAACTGCTCTTGCTGTCTCTTCAGGCTGATGCCCCTGCATGGCGTAACTCGATTAAGAGCGCTGCGGAGCATGCCTTTTTCTGACGCTACAAAATTATTATATTCCTGCATGCGGCATGGTATATTATTTACAGATAAATGTACCCAAAAAACGGAAAACGCCGTCTTCACAGTCTTTTGCCGTGTTCTGCCCCCATGTCACCCTGCCACGGCGGCACTGAAATGGCGCATCAGGCAATGCGGAAGACTGACAGACGTGGAACATCATGTGAACATCAGAAACAGGACTCTGAGCATGAAAAAGCGGCAACGGAGACGGCCGGCAATGCTGCCAAGCGGCACCGCCACACGACGGCGGCAGGCATCACCGCGCAAAAGGCGGCAAACGGCGATGCGAAAGCTATCCTTTCGGGCGCCAATATGCCACATATTGCAGCGCAAAAGGACAGCTTTTGCAAAACGGGCAAACAGCCGTGGAAAAACAGCTGAAATAAATGCGCCCGCCTGCGGCATAAATCTCCGCAGGCGGGCGCATTGTCATCGTGATGCAGCCTGACGCCTTTACCCCCATAAGGCGCCATGATTAGGTCTGCATTTTTGTTTTTATT
>ENA-OQIE01000822-OQIE01000822.1-human-gut-metagenome-genome-assembly--contig:-NODE-822-length-17280-cov-5.786491_pt1 | contig 17280 bp, 13 predicted proteins | sample MGYA00242569_ERZ504731 | MGnify/ENA primary metagenome ERZ504731 (study PRJEB26092, sample SAMD00036208) | human gut metagenome | host: Homo sapiens | study: EMG produced TPA metagenomics assembly of...
GTGATTTTTTACGCCAACCAAGGGATGTCATCCCTTGGTTATTTTAAATGCTGTTGCATTTATTAGTTGAATCTAAGTTAGAAAAATAAGAAAATCGAGGATTATCGATATCTAATTTTAAATGTTCGACAGACAAAAGCCTTTGAGTCCAATTACCAAAATCAAGTCTCATCTTATTTTATAAAAATGTTATATTACTATTTTTCGCAAATATAACAAAGATTCTCATAGTAATGAAATAATTAGCACAAACAAATACGTAAACACAAGCAAAAAAGAGAGATTTGGAATCATATCTTATAGCAACCATATGTTATATCCAAATTCCATTTCTCTGATTTTGCAAAACCGAAGAAATGAATTATCTTTGCTATCAGTATTCTCCATGAGCAAACTACCGCAAAAGCACGTAGCAAATTAGTGGGATAAATCATGGGATATGCTTGAAGCTAAAAATATAAAGTTTTAGATATCAGCACGGTAACACTCTTAGGAGAATCCCAGGCGGATCACCAAGAAAGGGTATTCAGCAATGAAGACCCTTTTTTTATATCTCGTAAACTGCCGCTTATAGATATTGGTGTATTCATGCTGTTAAGATAAAGCTCTTGGGGGGAGGAGGAATTTGCTGCGGTTGTCCTGGAATATTTCCCATATATGTTTTTAGGACAAGAGTACTTTTGTTTTATCCCAACATGGTTCTAAGTTAATATGTAAATTTGCGAGCACAAAATAATGAATAACATGTCTGAAATTGCACCTCTTATTTCCGACTTGGCGGTTATATTGATTGCGGCGGGAATAATTACATTGATTTTTAAATGCTTGAAACAACCTGTCGTTTTGGGGTATATTGTCGCTGGCATTCTTGCCGGGCCCGCCGTACCTTATATACCAACGGTATCCGATCCTACCAATATAAAAATATGGGCAGATATAGGCGTCATCTTTCTTTTGTTTGCTATGGGATTAGAATTCTCTTTCAAGAAGTTGATGACCGTAGGAGGTACAGCTGTTATCGCCTCTATAACCATAGTCTCCGGAATGATGTTTCTAGGCTATACTGCAGGAAACGCGCTTGGCTTCTCGCATCTAAGCAGTATATTTTTAGGCGGTATGCTTTCTATGTCATCCACCGCTATCGTATTCAAGGCGTTCGATGACATGGGACTCAGAGGGCAAAAATTTACAGGAGTAGTATTAGGCGTCTTGGTGGTCGAAGATTTAGTGGCCGTAGTTTTGATGGTCTTGCTTTCAACCTTAGCAGTCAGCAAGCAAGTCGAAGGAATGGAAATGCTGGAAAGTATTCTAAAGTTAGGAGCGTTTCTTATATTTTGGTCATTACTCGGAATCTATCTGATTCCAAGTTTTCTTAAAAAGATTAAGCCATTTCTTAACGACGAAACCTTATTAATCATAGCATTAGGCTTCTGTTTAGGTATGGTTATGATTGCGGCTAAAGCGGGATTCTCCTCTGCGTTAGGAGCTTTTGTTATGGGATCGTTATTGGCTGAAACCATTGAGGCCGAGAAGATAGAAAAATTGGTAAAACCGGTAAAAGACCTGTTTGCGGCCATATTTTTTGTTTCTGTAGGCATGATGATACAACCGGATTTATTGATTGAATACCTTGTCCCAATCTGCATCTTAACCATATTGGTTATCATTGGGCAAATCTTTTTTGGGAGTCTTGGTGTCCTCTTGTCCGGACAGCCATTAAAGATAGCTCTACAATCAGGATTCTCTCTGACCCAAATAGGTGAATTTGCGTTTATTATCGCTTCATTGGGAGTTAGCTTAAAGGTAACAGACGATTATCTGTATCCTGTTATTGTCGCTGTATCAGTCGTTACAACATTTCTTACTCCTTATATGATTCGCATGGCGACCCCGGTCTATCAATTGATTGACAATTATTTGCCTTCATCTATAAAACTAATGTTGAACCGTTATTCTTCCGGATCCAACACGGTCAAACATAAAAGTACATGGAATAAGCTGTTGAAATCTATGTTACTAGATGTAATACTATATACAGTATTGACAATATTCAGTATTATCATATTTTTCACTTATGTAAATCCAATTATTCGCGAGAACATATTAGGCTTCAAAGGGGCTCTATTGAGCTTATCTATTATTTTGGCCATTATATTACCTTTTCTTTGGGCTATCATTATGAAGAAGAATCATTCTCCTGAATTCCTGAAATTATGGAATGATAGTAAATTCAACCGGGGACCATTGGTTTCTTTGATAGCGATAAAGCTGCTCCTTTGCGCAAGTATTCTAATGCCAGTCATAGTCCATATATTTAATGTAGCATCTGGTGTTGGATTTATTATCACCCTGTTGATATTGCTAATGATTATTTTATCCAAAAAACTGAAAAAGCGTTCTCTCTCGATCGAGAAAAGATTTATTGACAACTTCAACGGGAAAACAACGGACTCAAACATTGGAAGTCCTTTGACTGATAATATCTTGAAATCTTTGCCTTTCAATGATTTGCACTTGATGGATTTCGTTGTTGGCCAAGAATCCTCCATTGTCGGCCGGAGTTTGAAAGAGATCAACTTCCGTCAAAAATATGGAATAAATATCGTTTCCATCATTCGAGGTGAACGACAAATCAATATACCTAGAGGAGAGGAACGCCTTTATCCTTTTGATAAGATTATAATTGTTGGTACGGATGAGGAATTGGATCTTTTCCAGGAGATAATACAAAAACAGGACAAAGAATATAGAGATCAGTTGGCGCAAAGCTTTAATAATAATATCAAAATAGAGCAATTTAATATTGAACCAGACTCTCCGTTGATCGGGCGATCTATTCAACAGTCTGACATTCGGGATAAGAACGCTTGTCTGATCTTGGGTATTGAACGAGACGGAAAGTCAATGATGAATCCTCCATCCCAAACCGTATTCAAGGAAAACGACAACGTATGGGTTGCTGGAGAATATCGTCAAATTGTTCAATTGAGCGAAGGTTTAAGTTATAATTAAGTGTTTCAGCCAAAGTGTAAAATATATTTTTCATTAGGGAAGCCATCTCTTAAATTCTACATTTAAGACTTAGGGGATTAGGATATTAGGATATATTTGATAGCTTTGCGAAGAAATGGGGGGCGTGCCCCTTTCTCGAATAAATGATAACAATAAAAGTAAATGATAATGAATGAAAAAATGAATGCTACATTGGGCAACGCTTTTCCCAAGGAACGGATTCGTTATGCGATGCTTTCTTTCTTTTTAGCGCAAGGTCTTTGTTTCTCTAGTTGGGCTAGCCGTATTCCGGACGTGAAGGATATTTTTGAGGTGAATTACGCTTTCTATTGGGGCTTGGTCTTGTTCCTGATCCCGGTAGGTAAGTTTGTGGCGATACCGTTAGCGGGTTATTTGGTGTCGAAGTTGGGGAGTCGTATTATGGCGCAGGTCAGTGTGTTGGGGTATGCCTTGGCCTTATTTGCGATAGGTACGGCACATAATATTTATCTGCTGGGTGTTTATTTGTTCTGTTTTGGGGTGTTCTGGAATCTTTGCGATATATCCTTGAATACGCAAGGAATTGGTATCGAGCGACTCTATGGGCGTACGATTATGGCCTCATTTCATGGAGGTTGGAGTCTGGCGGCTTGTTTAGGGGCTTTGATCGGGTTTATCATGATCGTATCCGGTGTTACTCCGTTCTGGCATTTTACGTTGATTGCATTATTGATTGGAGTGACTGTTTTGGTAAGCCGGAAGTATTTGCAGGAAGACGTGGCGGTTGAGTCACCGGAGGAAGAGAAGGAAGCGGAGAAGAAAGAAGCTCCGGCATTGTTGAGCTTTATCCGTAAGCCGGAAATGCTGTTGATCCAGTTAGGTATCGTCGGGCTGTTTGCCTTGGTGGTGGAAAGCGCGATGTTTGATTGGAGTGGACTTTACTTCGAATCGGTATTGCAGGTTCCTAAGTCCTTACAGATTGGTTTCTTGGTGTTCATGGTGATGATGACGGTAGGCCGTTTTCTTACGAACTCCGCCTATAGTGTTTTAGGAAAGCAGAAGGTGTTGCAATTAGCGGGTTTCTTTATTTTAGCAGGTTTTTTTATCTCAGCCATGTTGGGTGGAATGTTCGAATCGATGACGGTAAAGGTGATCGTGAATTCCTTAGGCTTTATGTTGGTAGGCTTGGGCATCTCGTGTATGGTGCCTACTATTTATAGCTTAGTGGGCGCTAAATCGAGAACTCCGGTGGGAATTGCCTTGACGATCCTTTCCAGTATCAGCTTTATCGGCTCGTTGATCGCACCTTTGTTGATCGGAGCGATCTCGCAGGCTTTCAATATGAAATACGCTTATATCGTGGTCGGCTTGTTAGGGCTTTGTATCTTGCTAATGACTACATTCTGCAAAGCATTCAAGAATAATTAAAGATAGAGACTTGAGAATTGAAAATTAGGAGAGAGCGAATAATTTTCAATTCTCAATTTTCAACTACTCAGGCATTCGTTGTTCCGCTGTCTCTAAACATCGCAACACATCTTCCTTAGTGCCGTTGAATGGGCCTATTCCTTCGATTTTCAATGTTGTCATAGCTGCCGCGAAACGTCCGGCTTCTTCTATGCTTGCGCCTTTGGCACGTTTATAGAGATATCCTGTCATATAAGTATCACCCGCTCCGGTAGCGTTTACTACTTCTTTCGGTATGTAAGCGGGGATTTTATGGAAAGTGGAACCGTCGTAAATGATAGATCCCATGCTTCCGAAAGTCAGCAATACCTCTTTCACGCCCCAATCGTAGATAACTTTTCCTGCGTTCACGGCATCGGTATATCCGGTTAACACCTCCATCTCATGTTCGTTAGCCTTGAGGAAGTGCACGTATTTAAGTACTTCTTTTTTCTCTGGCCAATCCACGGCAAATACATCCTTGTCTCTTACTTCCCGTAGATACCCTTGCGAGTCAATCGATACTAAGCCTTTCCCCGCTAAATACTTTACCACTTCCAAAGAGAAATCATCGGCAAGCAAACTACCAAGGTGGAAGATTTTAGAGTTGATGTTCTCCAGATATTCCACGGTGAAAGGATCTGCTTTCGCCAATACACGTTGCGTACGGTTATCTTGGTTCTCTCCATAAATATTCTCGAAATAAACGGTGTGCTTACTTGGCATCACGGCAACGTCGATACCTTCAGCTCGTAGTTCCTCCACCGTTTTCATCTCAGATTCAGCCAAGGCTGTCACTAGAGTATAGTCGATATCATCGAAATGTTTTATCGCATGCGAGAAATAAAAGGAGGTTCCTCCCGGCATATGGACGGTGTTCTTAGGTGTTACTACCTTATCCAAGGTGATGTGTCCTACGCAGCAAAGTTCGTGTGTATTCATTTTTTACTCAGTTTATTATAAAGCGACAAATTTATGAAAAAAGCTTTCAAATACATAGATTACTCTCTTTTTTGACCAATAAAAGCATGAAAGAGGCGTTTTGCCCTTGTGACTTTAGTTGCATCGGCATCAAGCTATAGTTTTAAGCTTATGGAACTAAAGTTACTTCATAGGTGAACAAAAGTTTCATTATTATAAGACTTGAAGGAATAAGGAATATTTGTTGATTGCTTGATAATTATATTATATATGTACGCTCGTACATATATAATATATGATAAAAGGGTAAATTCTATTGAAAATATAGTATATGCTATTGATCGTATGAAGATAGGTTTATAAAACGACTAGTTTAAACGATCGTTTAGACTAGTCGTTTTGTACCCATTTAGGTGGGATGCATATATAAAGAGCTTTTAATTAACACTAGTATTAATATTAATTTTAGAATTATGAACAAAAAGTTTTCTACTCTTGTAGCGGGCTTGGCTTTATGTACTGCCTTTACCGCTAATGCGAAGGTTGAAAATGGCAAAGTTTACCAATTGACCAATGAGGATGGTAAATATTTGTCTGTCACAGAGTCTTATACAAAGACTGATAGTTTGATCTTGGCTGATGCTCCTACTGCGGATATCAAGAACACTGATTATCAAAAATCCTTATGGAAAGTAACTTATCGTTTTGTCTCTTTGGCGAATACTTGGGCGTACACATTGACGAATAGCGCTACAGGCAGAGTGTTGACATTGGATAAGCAAGCTGAGTGGAACTTCAAAAATGAGGGTGCGTTTATCGCTCCGGAGAATGTGACTGCCGTTACTTTATCTGCTCAGTTGGATAATAAGACAGTTGTTTCTATCATCGCTAAAGATGATGTGGAAGCTGAAAGAACAGATATTGTTACTTTGGAAAAGGGAACGGCTGTATCTGCATCTGCGATTAACTTTACAGTAGCAGCTCCAGCAAAGATAAACATGACTGCTGACTTGTTAAATAATAAGTATGGTTCTCCTTTCGCTTTGACTTTCGACAAAAATCTGGATGGAAATCCTTTGGCAGGCAAAGAGTTGTTCGCTACAGACATTGACGGTTTAGATGGTTATGTTACTTTGCAGGATAGAACTACCGGTAAGTATTTAGTTGTGGACTCTACTTCTTGGTCTTCTAATTTGTCTTCTGAGAAATTCTGGAAACTTACTGTAGACGCACAACCTAAAGATGAGGCTGCTGCTGCTGATAAGGCTACCGGTGTAACAGCTGGTACGATCCTAGAGAATGGTCGTGCGAAAGAGTTGTATGCTTTCAAGGTAGTTTTAGATCCTTCCGATAATAGCAAGATGATCCTTTATCCGTATGCTACTCCTGTATATAAAGGCGCAAATGATACGGAGAAGAAGTCAAAAATGTGTTATGACATGGAGGTTGCCGCTAATGGTGAGATGATCGCTTTTGGTAACTTCGCAGGTACAGAGAAATTGACAATCTGGACTAAGGATGCTGCTAAATGTACTTTCGCTGAGGTTAAGCTTCCGACCACATTGGATCCAGAGTATACTTACTTTGTTAAGGATATGAACAATGCGAAGTCTGATGAGGATCATTCCGCAAATAAGAACAAAGGAAAATACTATGTATTCTCTTTCTGTGAGAACGGTACAGTTCATGCTGGTGCTGTAACAGAAGTTCCTACTGCTTTATGGTATTTGACTGAGACTAATAATTTGGCTAATATGTGGAATACTAATAGTACTAGAGGTGGTGCTATTATCCGCGTAATAGATGATGCGAAGGCTATTTATTCTTTTGGAACAGATACAGTTCAATTGGTAAAAGGCCCGAAAGTGGAGGATGCTCAAGAGTTAGCTTATAAGAAAGTTTCTAAAGAAGATTTGGTTAATGGTGCATTGTCATTCCGTTTGAAATCTGATTTATTGGAGAACTTGTATGTAACTGTTAAAGATGGCAAATTGTATGTAGCTGCCGGTGAGTTGGCTTCTGCTTATAGATTTAAGGTAGAAGAGGTTGAATTAGATGAGGCAAATTCAACTGTAGCTGAGTCAAATGGAGTGAAAGTTTACAAGTATAATGTAACAGATCGTTTAGGTAAGGCTACTTTATGCTCTAAAAATGAAAATGGAACTGATTATTATTTAATGGGTGAGCCTGATGTAGAGAATGGTGTTTATCCTGTTACATTATCTTTCTTATCTACTGGTGTAGAGAATGAATATAAGTTGGTTTCTTCTTCTGAATATACTGAAGAATATGGTTATTATGGTTCTGCAATCTCTGCTTTAGCTGGATCTGGAATGCTATATACAGCTAGCTGGTGCAACACTGAGAATACTACATTCGAGTTCGCAAAGAAGGATGCTCCTACATATGCTACTTTGAATATCGGTCACGTACAGATCACTTCTTATACAGAGGATGATAACAAGATGATCGCTAGCCAGAAAGATGGTTTCGCTGTATTGAAGGCAGAAGGACAGTCTATCTTGAAGAGCGATGTATATACGCATGATTCTTTGACTTTGTGGTTGGATACTGCTTGCTTGACTTTCGAAGAGACTATGCCTTTGTATTATCTTTCTACTAATGCATTTGCGGAAGAAGGTGTGAAAACTAGAAACTATTTGATGAATACATTGGATTCTGCAGAGGTTAAGGGTTATGCTTATGAGGCTGCTGGCGCTGAGGCTGTTCGTGCTGCATTTATCGCTGGTTCTGTATGCGGTATAGATTCTATCGCAATCAAGGGTGATACAATCAATGCGATGAACTTGAATCCGGCTGCTGTCGCATTTGAGGTCGCTGCTGAGTATAGCGATGAGGCTTACAAGATCCTTTCTGTTCAAGAATATTTGAATCCGGCTTATGATGAGGAAGCAGCTGAAGAGCAAGGTGAAGAGTATGATGTAGAGAAATATTTACCTCGTAATGCTTATTTGGCTCATTTGAACAATGTTGTTTATTGGACAACTGATCCTGAGCAAGCAGAAGTATTCAAGGTAATGACAACTAGCACTCCTACATCTAATGACAAGATCGCTGCTGAGTCTGCTATCTCTGTTATCGCTAACGATGGTACTGTAACAATCCAAGGTGCCGCTGGCAAGTCTGTTGTTATCTCTAACATCTTAGGTAAGGTGGTTGCTGAGACAGTTCTTTCATCTGATAACGCTACAATCGCTGTACCTGCCGGTATCGTAGCTGTAGCTGTAGAGGGTGAGGCTGCTGTTAAGGTGGTTGTTAAATAATTATTTTATTCGAAATGATACAGTAGAGGCGGGCACGTCCCGTCTCTATCTAAATATATTTAATTAAATAATTTCCACACAGCAAAGTATCCCGTGATGGGGGAACGTGTGGTTAATACTAAAGTAAAAAAGTTCTTCCGATAGTATTTCCGTGAGGAAGGAAACCGGATAAAAAATTGCTCCCGGCGATATTCGTATCGTCGGGACTTTTTTATGGTTCGGAAAGCTTTTATATAAATAAATGCGTATATTGCGGCAAGCTTATAATTTTAGAGTTTATGGAATATACCTTACTGATACTTCTATTACTGATCATGATTTGGATAAACTTGCGTAATAAGATATCCAAATCACAGGAGAAGACGGAGGAATTATCGAAAGAGATCGCTGCCTTGCGTAGACGTTTGGAGAATAGTTCGGAAGTTGTGGACGAGATAAAGGAACCGGAGCCTGAGACCTTGAAAGAGCCGGAAGTTTTCGTACAACCTGAACCTGTAAAGGCGATTGTCGAACCTGCGAGAAATCTTCAACCCCAGAAGGTGCGGAAGCCTGTCAATTATGAGAAATATATCGGTGAGAATTTATTCGGTAAAATCGGTATCCTGATACTCGTCTTGGGTATGGGTCTTTTCGTGAAGTATGCGATAGATAAGGAATGGATAAACGAGACCTTGCGTACGATCCTTGGCTTTGGGATGGGCGGATTACTTCTATTCGTGGCTTGGCGTTTGAAGGATTCCTATCGTACCTTTAGCTCTTTGCTGGCGGGAGGCGCTTTTGCGATCTTTTATGTAACGGTGGCGATCGCCTATCATTATTACGGGCTGTTCAGCCAAACGGTCGCTTTTATCTTGCTTGTATTGTTTACCGGGTTTATGTCGTCTTTATCTATACTCTATAATCGTAGGGAACTGGCGATTATCGCTTTGGTGGGTGGATTTATCGCTCCATTCTTAGTGGGCAGCGGGGATGGAAGTTATTGGGTGCTGTTTACTTATGTCATGATCTTGGACCTAGGGATGTTCGGGCTATCTATCTATAAGAAGTGGGGGGAATTGCCTGTAATTTGTTTTGCCTTGACTTGGATCGTCTTTGCGGGTTATACGTATGCTGCGGATCTGGATTTGATGGGAAGTGTCCAATTAACGCATTTACTTATTTTCTCTATCGCCTTCTATTTGATCTTCTTATTATCGGTCGCTTCCATCGTGCGAATCAATATCCGGGGGATCAATCAATATTTATTAGGAGTGATCGGATTGAACAATTTCGTATTCCTGTTCTTTGCCCTTTGTCTCCTGCAGAATATGGAGCTTGAGCAGAATTACAAAGGTCTGGTAACCCTTTTTGTTGCGGCTATTAACTTCGCTCTTTTCTTTTGGATCAAACGGAAAGGGGAACCTTTCACTTTCTTGATGCATACGTTATTGGGTATCGCTCTTACGTTCGTATCGGTGACGATCCCGATCCAACTGGAAGGGACCTTTATTACCTTGTTTTGGGCTTCAGAGGTAATGATTATTCTCTGGTTCTATAGTCGTTTCCGTCTGCGGGTTTACGAGATATTCGTTTGGGTACTTCCGGTCTTGACGCTGGGCTCTTACGGAATGGATGTCTTCCACGGATGTATGAAGGCTCGGTACGGAGATTCTTCCCTATTTATAAATGGCTTGTTCGCTACCGGTATTTTTACGGGGTTATCGTATTGGGTAGACGCTTGGTTGGTACGTCCGACAAGGATCTCGACGAAAGGGCCTCTCTTGACGGGATGTGTCGTATTATATATAGCCTTTGTTTTCGATTTCTATTCATATGTAGATCCTTCGATCGTGTCCTTTAGCTATATCGAGACATTTACGGTGGCGGTTTTATTTGCTGCGAATGTTTTATTAGGGAAAAGCTATTTGCCTGTGTCAAGAAATGCGGGGGGATACGGACTACTCTTGGGGCTATCTTTATCCCTGTTCGGAGGAATGTCTTTGTGGGTCGGGTATGATGATCTCTTTATTCCCCGGTTCCTGCTATGGGTTTCCTTGCTTTTAATCGGGGGGCATATTTTTGTCTTGGGGCGGTACTATTATAAGTCATTTGACGCAAGAGAAAAGCGTACGCATGGGATGACCTTATATATTTGTTTGCTGTCTACGATATTACTAGCCGTGGGAACGAATAATTTGTTGAATCAGTTGGGCTTGCCGGATGAATTAAGCGCAGGTTTCTCTATCTCGTTGAGTCTTGCCGGTTTTATGCAAATGGCGGTGGGAATGCGATTGCATCTGAAAGTTGTCCGGATGATTAGTTTGGCCACCTTCTCGATCGTATTGCTAAAGTTGGTGATGGTGGATCTGTGGCTCTTGCCTACGATCGGGAAGGTGGTCGTCTTTATAATCTTGGGAGTTATCTTATTGATTCTCTCCTTCTTGTACCAGAAGTTGAAAACCGTCTTGTTCGATGATAGCTTATAGGATATCCGCTAGTTTCTCCAGCCCCATGCTATGAGAGCCTTTGATCAAGATATGATAGCCCTTTAACGGCTGTTTCCGAAGCTCTTCCACCATTGCCTCCGTGGTAGCGAAGGGGGAGAACTCTTTGCCTACCTTGGAGAAATGCTCGCCGCAGAGGAACACCTTGTCGAACTGGCCTTTCTTGATCTGTTCGACAACCTCCGCGTGTAATTCGTCGCTAGTTGGTCCAAGCTCGCGCATATCTCCAAGGATGATAGCTTTAGGCTGTACGGGCATGGTGATGAAATTGTCCAGAGCTACTTTCATGCTACTCGGATTTGCGTTGTAAGCATCGATAATCAATTCGTTATTATCGGTTTTCTTGAACTGAGAACGGTTATTGGTAGGCTCGTAAGCGGCGATAGCACGGCTGATACGCTCTGCCGGGATCTTGAAGAAGCGGCCTACGGCGACGGCGGCCAATACATTATCTAGGTTATAACTACCGATCATATGTGTTTCGACGGTATGCAACTTTCCTTGTTGCTTCCAATTGAACACTAAGAAAGGATCGCAACTGACTACCTGTCCGGACGCAAAAGCATCATCCCCGTTTCCATATGTGATTTGTTCGATGCCTTTGGCGATAGACTGAAGGTACTCGTTCTCTTTCTTGATAAATATCTTGCCTTTGGAGCGACGGATATAATCATATAACTCCCCTTTTGTCCGGATCACACCCTCGAAAGAACCGAAGCCTTCCAGATGGGCACGGCCTACGTTCGTGATGATGCCATAGTTAGGATGGACGATATCCACTAATTCCTTGATGTCTCCCGGATGGCTGGCGCCCATCTCGATAACCGCCATCTCATGGTCATGAGTCAATCGGAGCAGGGTCAAGGGAACGCCAATATGGTTATTGAAATTCCCTTCGGTATATAGTAAATTGAATTTCGTTGAGAGCACGGCGGCCAATAACTCTTTGGTCGTGGTCTTGCCATTCGTTCCGGTAATTCCGATGATCGGCAACCCCAGTACCTTGCGGTGATGGTGCGCTAATTGTTGCAGGGTCTTCAGCACGTTATCAACAAGGATCGTACGTTCACCTATATAATAATCGGGATTGTCTATGACGGCATAAACACAGCCGGATGCCAAGGCTTTCCCGGCATATTGATTTCCGTCGAATTTATCACCTTTTAAGGCGAAGAAGATAGAACCCTTCGGACAGTTCCGGCTATCTGTCGTTATTTGAGGGTTATGTATAAATAAATCATAGAGGTCGATAATACTCATGACTGTATTGCGTTAAATATTTATTCCTGTCTAATTCGGCGCAAATGTAGCAATTAAATAAAGAATGAAGAATCTAGAAGGAGATTTTAAGAGAGAAACCTGTATCTTTGCTGGAAATAAGGAAAGATCATGTTAGATAAAACGCTCAATATTAGAGGGACACTTACTTCTTTAGCGACACCGTTGGTGATGGGAATCTTGAATATTACCCCTGATTCTTTTTATGCGGGCAGCCGCAAACAGACCGAGACCGCTATCGAGGACCGTATCCGGGAAATCTTATCGGAGGGAGGGGATTGGATCGATATCGGTGGTTATTCATCCCGTCCGGATGCCGCTGAGGTTACCCCGGAGGAAGAGATGCGCCGTTTGGAGTTTGCCTTACATATATTAAATAAGCATTACCCGGATATCCCGGTGTCCGTAGATACGTTTCGTGCGGGGATTGCCCGTCGTTGCGTAGAGGAATATGGAGTGGCTGTCATTAACGATATCTCCGGCGGTGAGTTGGATGCGGATATGTTCCAAACGGTAGCGGATTTGAAGGTGCCTTATATCATGATGCATATGCGTGGAACCCCTCAAACTATGCAGAGGCATACTGATTACCCGGATATGATGGAGGAGATCATGCTGTACTTTTCCCGGAAGGTACGCCAGCTTCGGCTTTTAGGGGTGAATGATATCATCCTCGATCCCGGCTTTGGCTTTAGTAAGACGTTGGAGCAGAATTACCAATTGATGAGCCATTTAAAGGAGTTCTCTATTTTTGAGTTGCCTTTATTAGTTGGAGTCTCCCGTAAAAGCATGATTTATAAATTACTGGGTGGAACCCCTGCGGATAGCCTGAACGGAACGACTGTATTGAATACGTACGCTCTCTTGAACGGCGCTAATATCCTTCGTGTACATGATGTGAGGGAAGCAGTGGAAGCCATTCGCGTCATAGGTCAAATGACCAACAAATAATTTTCAATTTTCAACTTTCAATTCTCAATTAACTATGTGGATGCATTTCGGTATAAAAGACTTGATTGACGTATTGCTGGTGGCTTTCTTCCTGTACCAGACCTATAAGTTGATGAAAAGCTCGGGCACATTGGCTATATTCAGTGGAGTCGTATCATTCATCGTCGTATGGATCTTGATCTCGCAGGTATTGGAGATGCGGTTGATGGGGGCCATCTTGGATAAGTTTATTAGCGTAGGTTTCGTGGTTTTGGTAATCCTCTTCCAAGACGAGATCCGCCGTTTCCTGTTGGCGTTAGGTTCGCACCGGGGCTGGAAATTCCTAGGGAAACTTTTTTCCAAGCGAGGAGGCGATCCGGAGAAAGAAGGGAAGTTTGTCGCCCCTGTTGTCTTGGCCTGTATGAATATGGCCCGGAAAAAGACGGGTGCCTTGATCGTGATCCAGCAAGATATGGACTTGACTATCTATGAGCATACGGGCGAGATGTTCAACGCCGATGTAAATGCCCGCTTGATCGAGAATATATTCTTTAAGAACAGCCCGTTGCATGATGGTGCCATGATCATAGCCGATAACCGGATCAAGGCGGCCGGTTGTATCTTGCCGGTCGCCCAGAACGCTACCCTTCCCAAGGATATGGGATTGCGCCATCGTTCCGGGTTGGGGATGTCATTGGAGACAGATGCGCTGGTTATTATTGTCTCGGAGGAGAGAGGAAAGATCTCCGTGGCCCATAAAGGTAAGTTAAGTGTGAATGTGACAGCGGAAGAACTGCAACAAATACTCTCCGGGGAGCGGGAAGTGACGAATTACTGTTAAAAGATCTGAAACTGGTATCTCTACCTGTAATTCTTTTGCCTATTTTGTAAACTCTATATTGCATTATGCCTAATTTTGTAGCCGGATTACGAGTACAATTATTAAATAATATAAAATATCTTCCGCTATGGATTTAATGCAAGACATTATTGCGCGCGCTAAAGCTGACAAGCAGCGTATTGTTCTTCCCGAAGGTACCGAGGAAAGAACCCTTAAAGCTGCCGACCGATTACTGGCCGACGGTGTAGCAGACATTATCTTAATTGGAAACCCCGCTGAGATCAAGGAGTTGGCGGCTGGTTTCGGACTGAACCACATCGGTGAGGCAACTCTTGTCGATCCGAAAAATCACGAGAAGAAAGCCGCGTATGCAGACTTGCTTTTCCAACTTCGCCAAAAGAAGGGTATGACTCCCGAGAAGGCTGCGGTTCTAGTTGAAGATCCTTTGTTCTTGGCTTGTTTGATGATCAAGGCGGGTGACGCTGACGGTGAGATCGCCGGCGCTGAGAACACGACGGGTAATGTATTGCGTCCTGCTTTGCAAATTATCAAGACGGCTCCGGGCATGAAGTGTGTTTCCGGTGCGTTCCTTATGTTCACGAAGACTCCTCAATATGGGGATGATGGTATTTTGGTATTTGCCGATTGTGCGGTTATGCCGAATCCGAATGCGGAAGAGTTGGCTAGCATCGCTGTCGCTACCGCCGCTACGGCTCGTAATATCGTAGGCGTTGAGCCTCGTGTGGCTATGTTGAGCTTCTCTACGAAGGGTAGCGCTTCTCACGAGATGGTAGATAAGGTAGTGGAGGCTACTCGTTTGGCTAAGGAGATGGCTCCGGATTTGAAGATCGACGGAGAGTTGCAGGCCGATGCGGCTTTGGTTGAGGCTGTAGGTAGCAAGAAAGCTCCGGGTAGCGAGATCGCCGGTAAAGCGAATGTTTTGGTATTCCCGACTTTGGAGGTGGGTAATATCGCTTATAAGCTGGTTCAACGTTTGGGTGGCGCTGAGGCTGTCGGTCCGATCCTTCAAGGTATGGCTGCTCCGGTGAACGACTTGTCTCGCGGTTGCTCCGTAGACGATATTTATAAGATGGTAGCGATCGCTTGTAATCAATCCATCGGTTTGAAATCCGCAAAATAATATAATAATCCTAACGACTTAATAATATGAAGATTCTAGTATTGAACTGCGGTAGTAGTTCTATCAAATATAAGTTATTCGATATGACCTCCGGTGAGGTTATGGCTCAAGGCGGTATCGAGAAAATCGGTTTGCCGGGCGCGTTCTTGAAATTGACGGACAAGGATGGCAAGAAGGTGGTTATCGAGAGAGAGATCCCCGGCCATCAAGAAGGCATCGAGTTTATCCTGAGCGTGTTGACCGACGCTACTTATGGCTGCATCAAGGACTATAAGGAGATTGATGCCGTGGGCCATCGCGTGGTACATGGTGGCGAGGAGTTCGCTTCCAGTGTATTGATCAATCAGGATGTAATCAATAAGGTAATCGAGTGCTCTGATTTGGCTCCGCTTCATAACCCGGCTAACTTGAAGGGTGTTCGGGCGATGGAGGCTTTGATCCCGGGTATTCCTCAAGTAGCGGTGTTTGATACGGCTTTCCATCAGACCATGCCGGATTATGCGTATATGTATGGTTTGCCTTACGAGATGTACAAGAAATATGGCGTACGTCGTTATGGCTTCCACGGAACCAGTCATCGATATGTATCCCGTCGTGCTTGCGAGATCTTAGGTGTTCCTTATGAGGATCAGAAGATTATCACGGCTCACGTAGGTAACGGTGGTTCTATCACCGCTATCAAGAATGGTAAGAGCGTGGATACTTCCATGGGCTTGACTCCGGTTGAGGGTCTGTTGATGGGTACTCGTTGCGGCGACGTGGATGCGGGTGCTTTGTCTTTCATCATGGATAAGGAAGGCATGGATGGTGCCGGCCTTTCCGACTTGATCAATAAGAGAAGTGGTGTTGCCGGTCTTTCCGGAATCTCTTCCGATATGCGTGAGATCGAGGCTGCCGTAGCTGCCGGAAATCCGCGTGCGATCATGACCTTGAACGTATATAACTACCGCATCAAGAAATATATAGGCGCTTATGCCGCCGCTATGGGTGGTTGTGATATCTTGGTTTGGACCGGTGGTGTCGGCGAGAACCAATGGGCGACCCGTCGTGCGGTTTGTGAGAACATGGAATACATGGGCATGAAGATTGACGTTGAAAAGAATGAAGGTATGCGTGGTGAAGAAATGGTCATCAGTACACCGGACAGCAAGGTTACGATCATTGTGGTCCCGACAGACGAAGAATACATGATCGCTGCCGATACAATGGATATATTAGGTAAATAATAATTATTCTAATCCTCACAGCTTACAAAACATTAGGATTAGTGTTTAGACTGCCCCGACACCGGTTGGGGCGGTCTTTTTTTATAAAATGAAACGGTCAAAATCTTTACAATAAACAAGGGGTAGATAGAAACTTTCATCTTTAAAAGATCTGACAACCTGATTGTCTTGAATTGTAAAAAGACATTGTCCTGTCTCATCGGATAATATGACAGATGACTGTTCCGCCCCTTCTGTGCAAATGTTCTGAATAAATTCGGAATCAATGGCTCTTTGGAATGCATCGTTTATTAATGCTGTTCCGTTGTTTGATTTAAGATGGGTATTAATACATTCTCGAACGATACGGGTTTTGTACTCAAAAGAATCTCCTTCACTGCTTGATAGAGCTTTGATTGCACAGAACAAAGCTTTACCTGCCGTACTTTTACCAGAATCGTTAATTCCGGTAATGACTGTTAAGCCACCAATTTCTATTGAAGTGAAGCATGCTTGATTTTGCTTATATTGGAGAGTTCAGTTTGCATCGTCTTTCTATTTAGTATGATTATACAAATGTAACGATAAATATTAGTAAAAACTAATTCTCTTCTTACTCTGTTTCGAACTGCTCCATATACAGCATTTCCCCGTCCCAGACGATATAGGAGAAATATTGCATCCAGTCACCCGCGATCAGTAGGCGCGCGGTACGTGAAAGCATCAAGTCGAGCATGATATGGCGGTGTCCGAAGATAAA
>ENA-OQIE01000834-OQIE01000834.1-human-gut-metagenome-genome-assembly--contig:-NODE-834-length-17176-cov-9.754138_pt1 | contig 17176 bp, 18 predicted proteins | sample MGYA00242569_ERZ504731 | MGnify/ENA primary metagenome ERZ504731 (study PRJEB26092, sample SAMD00036208) | human gut metagenome | host: Homo sapiens | study: EMG produced TPA metagenomics assembly of...
CACCTAGAGGATATATTTATTTTTATTTAATTTTAAGACCTTTTTTATTTATTGTCCTTGACACAGGGGCCACTTTAAATTTCCCGCCACTTTTACTTTGGGTTAGCAAACACCACTCCACCATATATAGATCTTAATTGATCTAACGTATAGGATTTTGTTTGCCAATCCTTTTTTGCATCTTGAAATGTATTTGTAATACCATCAAGATTTCCTTCTTGAACAGTTATGGTATTATCTTTTACTGCAATGACTATACCAACATGATTATGTCCAATAGCAGAGAACACTGCACCGGCTTTTGGCGAAGAAGATCGTTCGAATTTATCAGGATGTGCTGCCACCAATTCCTTCACACAACTACTTCCATCACCGCTAAAATCTGGATCATATCCATATAATTCATAAAATCGTCCCCAAGCAAACCATGTACATTGTCCATATAATCCAGCCTGTGCATAAGGATTCCTTGTCACCCAGGCTTCTAAATTATTAAAATTAGGATTTGTACCTCCTCTAAAAGTAATCCCTACATATCTCATAACGTGATCAACATAAGAAGGATCACCATAGCCGGATACATTTAACTCTTGCTTTTTATTATCAGAAAACTGTTGTGCATTATATTTGGAATATCCACCAAAATTACGAATTGCCCATTTAATATAGCCAGAGCCATAATTATATCCTTGCAAAGCCAAATATATACGTTCTGTATCGGATGAATTTTTTACTTTTGCTTTCTTTAAACAATCAGAAAAAGTGTGTGTTCCTACTTCAATAGAATATTCAGGATCCGTAATTCCATTAGGTACTCTAGGATATTTTGTATTATACCCTGACTCACTTGCCTGCATTGGATCATTGCCTTTCCCTCCTGACTCCTGCATCATAATTGCCTGTAATAATGTGACATAATCCTCAATATCATATTCTTTTGCATATTTTCGAATTGTATCTTCATACGCAATAACTTCATCACTTAGAGAAACAATTTCACTATTTGATCCCCCATCTTGTGCCAGCACACTAAATGTTCCAATAAACAAAGTAACAACAAGTAATAAAATCAATCCTGTTCCAAAAGAAAAAAGTGTATTCATCGCTGATACACTCTTCTTGACCACTTCTATTGATGTTTTTATTGCTCTATTTGTACTCTTAATAGCCGGTTGTGTTACTACTTTATCCGCTGTTTGTTTAATCTTAGAAGTATTTATTTTGTTTACAACATGATGCTTTGCCTTAGATACATAAGTAATTCTTTGATGGCTCACCGGTATTGATTCACTTAATGCCTTCTTATCTGTAGTTTTGAACTTATACTCTCTATGCTTATGTTTAATAAATTTTGTAGCACGCTGCTTTGATTCTATAAACGTCTGCTTAGCGACTTCACTAACGTTATTCGTAGCTTGTACATTCGGATTTGTTTTAACAGACTGTTCTACCTTTTTATCTTCTTCCTTATTTCTTGTATGAATCGTTTGCTGTTTAATAAAATGATTCACATTCCCTTTAACATTCTTTGTCTTTATGGATAGTACTTTCTGTTTTGTCTTTATATCTTTCATCTACATCAACCCCTTTAACATCTTTAATACTTGCTTACTTTAATTGTTCCAAAACTTTGTTGATGTATTCGAAAATATCTTGTTCTGAATTAGCTGATACCTCAACATTTTATACATAAACAAGACTCATTAAATCTAATTTTTTAATGAGTCTTTTGTATTTATTGGACAATTATTTTTTTATCTCCTGGCCTTGTAGTATTTAAATCATACAATAGTCCTCTTGGCATCTTATTTACAAATGGAACTATAGATCCACCATACTTAATCAATCCACATCCGGTAGGAGCATTTGTAATATAGCTCATCTGTTCTTCTGAAATATTCAATAATTTAGCTAAATCTTCTCTATCGTTTGCCGATTGATTCAACATGACAATAAATTCAGAATTGGATAACATACTAATTCCTTGCTGAGACGATAATAAATATTTAACATTCTGTGTAATCCCTGTAGGATATGCATCTCTTTTACGGAATTGTCTCCAGGCCGAGGCAAAGAATGTTGCACTTTCTTCATTTTCAAAAATAACATGAATCTCATCAATGAAGATATGAGTACGTTTCCCTTTTCTCCAGTTTTCATTCACACGATTGATAATGGCATCTGTAATTACCAATAGGCCTAATGTTTTTAATTGTTTTCCCAAATTAAAAATATTAAACGATAAAATTCTAGACTTGATATCTACATTCGTTTCATGAGCAAATATATTTAATGATCCATTTGTAAATAATTCTAGTTTAATAGCTAAAGATTTAGCCTCTGGTTCATTTTGCTCCAATAACTTTTTATAAAGATGTTTTAACGTTGGTACATAGCCATTGGTTTTTGCTTCCTGGTAAACTAGCGTTACACATCTATCGATAATAGATCTGTCAATTGGTGTAATACCGCCATGATTAGCATCTAAATTTTCAAATACAGACATCAAAAATTGAGATTTATCGGCAATTGAGTTTCCACTATCGCCATATCCCTCTACCATTTCCATCGCATTAATATAATCTGTACTGTTTGTACCAATACGAATAATCTGTCCACCTAAAGCATTGATTATGGAATCATATTCTCCTTCTGGATCTGCAATGATAATGTCATCATCTGTAGATAAGATCAAGAATTCAATTTCTTCTTTTGTTAAGAATGATTTCCCGGATCCTGGAATACCAAAAAAGAAAGAGTTAGGATTTTGAAGCAATGCCTTGTTACAAAGAATAGGATTGTTTGTAATCGCATTTTGGCCAAACCAAACCCCACCCTTTTGCATAATCTCATGCGCTCTAAAAGGAATGAATACAGCCGCACTTTCGGTTAATAAAGTGCGCGTGATATTTAATTTGTTGACCCCTATTGGCAATACTGTTTGTAGACCATCTAATTGCCTTTTTGAAAAATACAATGTTTCCAATTCACAAACATATTTACGAGCTACAGCCTTCAATGTTTCTGTATCCTTATTTAATTCTTCAATAGAATCAGCTAAATGCACAACCGTAATGTTACAAAGCATCATTCTTTGATCTCTTACAATCAAATCATCCAGGAACTCCTTACATTCTTTACGTTGCAATTCCATATCATATGGAATGATTGCTGAAAAGTTATTATTACGATTCTGCTTCATTTGCCAATCCGTAATATTCTTTTCAACACCAAGGAATTTATTTTCTACTTCTCGGACTGCCTCATCTGTTGGCACTGTAATAATATCCATTGAATACATCAAGTTTTTATTTAAGTCACACAACTCTGATACAAATTCATCTTTCAAAAAACCAGGATAATTATTTAAATAAAGAACACGACCATATTTACCATCAAATTCAAAATACTTATTGTGGTATTTACACATTCTTGGAGTAATTAAATCTTTAAAAGAATGTCCTTTCCTAGCTAAATCGGATAGATCTAATTGGAATTCCTCCGTTTCTTTACGATAAAAGTCATGCAATATCTTCAACCGTTCTTCTGCATCCAATTCAATACAAGAACTTCCTAGTCTAGAAAATAAAGTTGAAAATTCTGCAGTTATACGAGAAAAAGTAAATCTGGCTTCTTCTATATTACTTTTAAAAACTGTAACAGTAATATATTTTTCCTGGATAATATCATCACCTTCAGCTAATTTGGACAATAACATATCGTTGTACTCAACTCTATACTTATCCAAACCATCTTCCTTTAATGGAATTAAAATATCTTCTTTAAATTTTTTAGTATCCACTTTTCGATTGTTAATGGTAATTTTCGTCATTACAGATGGATCAAAAGAATTTAGTAGATCACTATATGTTAGAAATAAATTATTTTTATCTTCTCCTGATGCAATCTTATAATTAATATCCAAAAACCTATAACTCTTTGTGTATCTGTTTCCAGAACGAAAAATACCATCCTTATAGACTGAATCTACTGGGATGGTATCCTGCACTGTCCTAGGCACTCTTATTCTTTCTTTGTTCTGCTTTTTCAATCTTTCGTAACTTTTTATCATGTACAATTGACTCCTTTCTTGATTGTTTAATCATTGGCTCAAAAACCTCATCATACAAGTTAAATGGTTTATTGATTAAATCTCTAGACGATAATAACAACGAATTAAATACCGTCTTAACAATATCTTCTGTATACATACCCTGAAATCTTATAAATCCAAAAGCAGCAAATGGTGCTGCTCCAAGCATACATAACCAGCTAGTTATTTCAGTCCCTAGCGTATCATTCAACAAAAAGAAGATACCACAAGCTATTCCACAAGCAATAATAGAGAATATGCTCTGTCGAAGGGATAAGCCAAAAAATATACTCTCCGTATAATCCCGTATTTCCTTATTGATCTTAATTTCAAAATTAGACTTCATCATCAAAATCCTCATGAATAATGTCCAAAGGGATAGATGATGAGAACATAATATTCTCCATTGGAATCACCATCTTCCCATTTTCTCTTGAAATCACAACTCGATCCTGTTCATGTTGTAACTTATACATAACCCTATCTTTCATAGGTAAAGTTGAAGGTTCAACTATTTCAATTGAATCTCCTGTTTTTAGTACAATTGTATTTAATATATATTCTTTCATGTTATTTTCCTTTCCTCCAAAATGGCATAATAAAAGCAGAGATTAACTCTGCTCGATATAGGGTAATTTAAATGATGTTTCATGTTTTGTGATTTGATCAAAGAAATTTTTTGGTTTGTAGTCAATTAGAATTAAAATACATGTATTAACTATCCAAATAAAATTGTTTTTCAAGTTTTCATATTGAATATCAAATATTTTTGCATAATTTAAATGATCATAATCATCCATTGTCGGTGCTCGATTCTCTTTATTTTGAATGAATAATAGTTTAGTTAAATGATGGAATGCTAAACTTACGAATGTTGTGTAATCGTATGTTGAAATGTCGTTATTAAAGCTTTCATTTGATACTATTTCTTTATAGTGTTTAAAATCTTGTTTATACAATCTAGTCTGCAAAAAAACATTATCAGGTAGGGCTTTTAAATGTCTATAAGACTGCATCATCGGATAGTTAATGAATAACTTTCCCCTTTCATCAGATTGATTGAAGTACCGAATCATTTTTTGAATCGTATCAAAATGCAAATCTGGATGCTGAGGCTCGAAGTCGAATATTAGAAATACATCTGTATATTTTAAGTCAAAGATTTTTTTATATTTTGTTTCGTAAGACCTTAAAAATAGCAATATATCTAATTCATCTTCTTCAAAATCAAAATAATCATTTTCTAACCTGCTTGCAAGCATATGCAAATTTGCTTCATAGGAATATATTTTAAAGTTTGATGCTGGATAACATTTTGATAAAAGTTGCTCAATAAATCGTGGCTCATCATTCTTACCTTCGACTATAAATAATATATTTTTAGTCTTCATCAAACTCACCATTCATATACAATTTACCAAGATTATGACCTTCTCTTAACTCACGATCCGTCGCTTTGCATAACGGTGTTAATTTTCCGCTTGTTGAAAGTATGAACAATGTATCAGGACGCATAATTTTATTACTCATTAAATTTGTGTTGTGCGTAGTAAAGATAACCAAAGAATCTTTATATTTTTCTTTAATATATTGGATGATTTTTTCAGATAATTCAAAATGAAAAAAGGCATCAAATTCATCAAAATAAAGAATAGAACTTTCTTTATGTGGCATTAAAAACCGAATATAAAAATTAAACAATGACAATGTTCCACTAGATGCATTCTCTAAGAAGGCTACTTTTCTATTTTTAAATACAAAATAAAGCTCTTTACTACCATCTGGCAGTTTTTCCATAGACAATTTACATTCAATACCCATATAATTCAAAAAATCTTCTAAATCATTCACATTACGATCAAGTTCGTCTAATTCATTTCTTGATAATTGAATCAATGCAGTTGTAGGAGTAAATATTTGTGTTATTTTTACTGCATACTCATACATCTTGTTAAAAACCGAACTCTTTTCTACAGCACCATTATTTACTAACCAGCGTACAAATGGTAATGATGGATTAGTATTTTTTTGATAAATTGAGAAAATATCTGAATTATGAAAATAGTCTTCGCTTTTTTCTATAAATCTATTCTTATTAAAATCATAAGAATAGATGATTTTTCCATTTATATTTAATACTTCATTGGTTAAATTGAATAAATCTGTTTTTTGATATTCATATACCACTTTGTCTTTCTTATTATTGAATAGGAAGGTATAAGTAAAAGTCGTAATCTCGTTATTAGAGTTCGCATTTGAAATAAAAGAATGGTTTGATTTCATATCATTAGACATCGTTAATGTTTCTTTTAAATCACAAAGAGCTTTACTTAAATTTGTTTTACCACTTCCATTTTTACCATAAATAATCATTTTTCCAATCAAATCATTAGTAATACAATCTTGAGAAAACTTATATCCATTCACATCTGAAAAATCAATATCTAAGTCATCTTTAAAATTCTTAAAATTATTAACTCTGAAATGTTTAAGCATTGGTATCACCTCAGCTTCATTATAACCGTAATTTTTTTACGGTCAATAGATACTGTAATTTTTTTACAGATCAGATTCATTATCAATTTTTAGTATTTGGTATCTTCTTCTGAATAGATTTCTTCACAATTTCATTTATATCTTAATTATTGAGAAGTAAAAAATCACAAACCCATCATTTCTTTGACTATACGATCACTCATTTTAATAGAACCAACTAAAACCAGCATATTAAATATCAGTTCACCGACATAGCTCCATACCATAGATACGCTAGATGCTGTAGTATCAACTACTGGTGCACTAGACGCAAAAGCTGAAAAAATAATACAAGCAAGAACAATAATAGCTCCTTCTAAACATACTCCTGCATAACTTTTAATAAACGTAAATGCTGTGTTTTGTGTACTTTCTCCAGCTGCTGCTGCAAGGGGTATTGGAGAGATAGCTGTGTACATATACAATTTAAAGAATCTTCCATATACAGTTAGAATCATCACAAACGATAGTATTGTAATGAATATAGATCCCAATAGTGTAACTGCCCACAAAGGAATAGATTCCAAAAATCCTGTATTACTTACTGCATCAATGATTTCTTGTGGCAATACAGTTTCACTTGATACACCTAATCCTGCAGTTTCAGTGATTGCTTGAATAATGCCTTGTACTATCTCAAATATCTTTGTCATTAATTCCATTCCATACATCACCATTCCCCTGGCAATAATAAATCTTAAAAACAATTTAAAGGCCTGTTCCGGCCTTTTTACATCCTGCCAACTTGTGCAGGTTCTAATCAATCCCCAAACAAAGAATAGCACAAGAAGTGCTAATCCAATTGCTTGAAGAGCTCCATGTATTTTAACTATGATTTGCCAAATATCACCACCCTTAAATGTTTCAGGTGATTCTGTTAACAATAGCCATATTTCAGCTAATTTAGAATTCCACGTATTGATGGCACTAGTTAGGTTATCTATGATTCCACTCACTAGAAATCACCACCCTATCCAACAATAATATTCAAAATCTCTTTAGCAAAAGTAATAACAATTCCTCCGGCTACCGTCATAAAGCCATTCGCTCTTTGACTCGGATCATGACTTTTCAAAGAAAGTCCAACCTGTACAATTCCAAAGCCTAATAAAATCATTCCAATCGCTCGGATAAGTCCAAACATAAATTCACTGAAGTTGTTTACAACAGTAACCGGATCATTTGCTGCATAAACTGGTGTTGCAAAGTTTCCTACAATCACCAATGCAACATATGCAAAGAATAATACTTTTCTAATCATTTTTATTTTCTTCATTTTCTTCAATCTCCTTTAAATAGTTTTCTGTTTCTTCTACATCCAATAATTCATACTCATTATTGCTAAGAAGAATATTTTGCCAATCCTCAATAAAATGATTCACTTGTCCATGAATGTACGGTTCACGACCTCCATCCATTGTTTGTTTAATACGAGGATGTTTTAACAAATTAAATTTTCTATCTCGAACAGGCCTTTCACCTTTCAAAAATAGAACAGCATAATTATTGTCCAATAGACGAACTTCATCAGAAGTTAACAACTCTCTTCCAGTTCTCTGAGAATTTGTTGTGAAACTTCCACTTCTTCCTTCTGATTTACCATACGTATTTGTATCAATCGTTGCTTTTCCAAGCTCCTTACTTATATATTCATGGGTACTTTGTTCATTTCCGCCTAAATACAATTTAGAATCACAGTTCCCCATAATTGACTCCCAAGTATCCTTATATAACGCTTTGATCTGTGCCAGGTTCTGTAAAATAATGGATACAAAAATAAGTCGTGATCGCATTGTCGAAAGCAACTTATCAAACTCGTCTGGTAAAGCAACATTGGCAAATTCATCCATAATAAAATGTACTGGCACTGGAAGCTGGCCGCCATGAACAAAATCTGCTTGATAATATAACATTTGAAATAACTGAGTATACAACATACCGATGACAAAATTAAATGTTGAATCATTATCAGGAATAATCGCAAATAAGGCTGTTTTTCTTTCGCCTATCTGCTCTAACTCCATCTCATCATATCTAGTAAGTGATGCAAGTTCTTCCAAGTTAAAAGCAGCAAGTCTTACACCTACTGAAATCAAAATAGATTTAGCGGTCTTACCAGAGACAAATTGTCAAGGACTTTTTAATCACTTCCACAAAGAAGTTACATTTTGCGTACTTCCTCACGAAGCATACGCTTGATTTTGTCCTCCATCGTCTCCTTAGCGGTCTCGCTGAAATGGACACGGACAATATAGGTGGTCTTTCCAATTTTTCTTCTGATTGTCGGGCAGTCATTGGGGTTTGGTGTATTTGCGATATTAGTCATTCAAAATCCTCCTGTAAATGAAAAATGCCCGGTGACTGTTCATCATCGGGCGGTATCAATATAAGGGAAGAAGGCAAGGCGGCAACTTTAAGGTATCTATAAAAACCTTACCGTCTTTGCCACGCTTGCCTTCTTCCTGTGTTACTCTCGGAGATGGCAAATCCATGAAGCACCGTTTTTCTCGGTCACAAGCCTGTCTCCAATACGGCTTTTAGCTGTCCTCATCGTGCGTGAGGATATGCCCCTGTCATTAACCGCCTTTTCCAGCTCTGCACTTGGCATTTTTCTTCCGTCTGCCAGCAGTTCCAGTATCAGTGCTTCTGCCTGTGCGGTCTTGCTCTCGGTCTTTGCGGTGTCCGTTCCGGCAAGGAGTTCATCGGCGGTAATGTCATAAGCCCCTATCCATGAAAAGCCTTTCTCGTCTCCCAGAGAAAAGGCAAGGGACTGTCCCGGTGGGGCAAGGGAGCTTTTCTCATGGATCAGTACCCTTGTTGTGGGACTGTCTTTCAGCTTGCCGATAAAGAGCAGGCTACGGACTGCCGCTGTGATGTCAATGGAGCCTAAGCCCCTGTAAGTGCTTTGTGTTCCGACTGCTTTGTTCAAGTGTCCAATCAACACGATTGCACAGCCTGTATCCTGTGCAATATCTCCCAGACTGCGGAAGATGGGGCGTACTTCATTGGCTCGGTTCATGTCCACATCAGCCCCAAGAAACGCCTGTACGGGGTCAATGATAACCAGCCTTGCATGATTTTCCCGGATTGCCTTTTCAATCCTTTCATCGGCAAGGGTCAGCGGCGTGTCCCTGTCATCAATGACAAGCACTTTTTCAAGGTCTGCTTCCGCTTCCATCAGTCTGGGCTTGACTGTATCGCCCAGACCGTCCTCAGCGGTCTGGTAAATGATATTGAACGGTTCAAGGGTTTCCATACCGGGCAATGGCTTTCGGTTGGTGCAAGCCGCAGCCAGACGCATGGCGAAGTAGGTCTTGCCCTCGCCGGGGTTGCCCTGGATAATTGTCAGCTTACCAAACGGGATATAGGGAAACCATAGCCATTCCACGCTTGTCAGCTCCACATCTGCCATACGAAGCATGGGAACAGGTTGGACAACCGGCAATTCTTTCAGCGTGATTGTCTCAGCAATGAATTTTTTGCTGGGAATGTCCGTTTTCTGTCTTAACACATCGTTCCAGTCTTTCCTTGCAGGAACAAGACGGACAACAGAAATTCCATCGGGAATGTTCTGTGCCAGTCGAAGGCTGGCTTCGCTCCCAGCGGTGTCGCTGTCCAGACAGAGGAATACTTGGCAGATGTCCTTTCGCTCAGAAAGAAAACGGTCAAGGGCTTTGCCCGAAACACCTCCCAAAGCAAGGTAGCTCCTTGTCTGCCAGTCTCTCGGATAAAGGCAGATAAAGGACAATAGATCTATTGGTGCTTCAAAAACAAAGAGCTGGCTGCCATTGCCCTCATAGCGGAACGGATAGGACTTATCAGATCCGGTAATATCCTGTCTGAACGGCTCGTCTGTCCCTCTTACATGAGCATATCGGGGTATGCCGTTTTGGTCTCTGCCGACAAATACAACATTGTGCCGCTTTGCGTCCTCGTAAATATCCCCGGAAAGAAGAAAAGCCTCAATAAGCGTTTTGTTGAGACCTCGGCTTTCGCAAAGATATTGAATTGCTCTGTCGGCTGTTCTGTTGTGCAAGGGCAAGTGAAACTCTGTGGTCGGTGTTGTGGTTGCTTCGGTCTGTCCCTCGCCGCTTTCGCCGGTTAGGAGCTGGACAGCTTCGGGAAAGGACTTGCCGTAAAACTCCATAACAAAATCAATGGGATAGCCGCCCTTACTCTGGCTGTGGCGAAACCACTTGTTTCCTCGGATAGTCAGACTGTCATGCTCCTTCCAGCGGTATTCTCGTCCACTTTTGATTAGTGTTTCTCCCTGTGTGCGGAGAAAATCTTCCAGATTGACAGCGTTCGCCCGGTCAATCTGTGCCTGTGTGTACTGCATGGGTGTCCTCCTTTACTTCTTGAAAACTGAACATCGTCTGCAAATGCCATGCTCACGCTCGTCCAGCGTGTAGGGGCATTCCTCGCATTCTTCGGCATACTGCCTTGTGGTAACGGGCAGATACCCTAAATCCTGCAACATTTCAATCTGCTGGTCTGTAAGGGTCGCTTCAAATTCAAGGCATTTCCGGCTATGTTCGTCCAGCTCGATGAGGTCGGAAAGCGGTCTCCCGTCTTTCAATGGGTCTCCGCTTAAAATCCGTTTTGCAGTTCTGCGAATGGAGTTGTATTCCTTTTTCCAGTCATATTTTTTCATAAAGATATATCCTCCTTTTTGTGTCGTGTCTGGGGTTGATTTTGGAGCATTTGTTCCTCTGTACGCTCCATAGAACGGGCGGCAGTGTCTACACATGACTTCACCTTCCAGAGCCGCTGTAAGTCCTCCCGGACGCTCTTAAACTGCTCATAAGTGGCTGTGTGTGTCTGCGCCAGTGCGTCATATTCTTCAGACAATTTTTTCATATTCACTTTTCCATCTGGAAACTCGGCAGTCAGCCTGCGTCTGGCAGCATAAAACTGTTTCAGCTCTGCTTCATGCTCTGCCTTGTATGCAGCTCTTGGCTTGTCAAATTTGATTTTCCGCAAGCCCTCATAAACCGGTTTTAATCGCTGGAAAGTATTGCTGTCATCGGACAGGCTGCGTATGGCTTTCATACGGGCATTCTCGGCGTCCATTGTTGTTTTCAAGCTGTCAGTTTTAGTGCGGTGGCTCTCCACCCGGCTTTCCAAATCTTCAAGGGTGTAAATGCCATTCTCCCGTAGATAATTGAAAGTCTCATTCATTTCCTTTAGGTTGCTGATTTTGCCTTTCTGGGAGTAAGCTCCGGCACTCCGCTTGGAGTAATAGGCTCTCAGAAGGAAAACAAGGTCTGGGGTCTGCGGCTTGGCAAGTTCGGCTTTTATCTCCTTGATCCAGTCAGACAGGAGAGCGATTTTCTTTCTGATGTCCCGGATAACGGCATTGGTGGCTTTAATCCAGCGATTGAACTCGCCCTTTTCAGTGCGTATGCCTTTCTTCTCCATTGCTCGGACGGTTGCACCCTCATGGACGGTGGGGAGCAAGTCCACTCCCTGACGCAGATAGCTGCGGTGATCGATACGGACATCAAACCCCTTTTCTTCAAATTTGGCATTGCACACATCAGCCCACGCCTTACGCCAGTGTTCCAGCGTTTCGGGACTGCCCCAGTCGGTAGTGGGAACAGCGTCAAAGAGGAACTTGCCGTTCTGGTCTCTGATACGGTTTCCGTCCTCGTCCAGCCGATACACCCGGTGCTGCTTAAAGCCCCATGTCCCGTCCGGGTTCATGGGGCGCATGGGGCAGAGGAAATGAAAGTGAGGGTTGGGTATCCCTCCGTCCTCGATCTCTTTCTCATGGAATGCCACATCAACGGTCATGCCCCGGCTCACAAAGTTGTCTAACAAAAACTGCCTTGCCAGAGCGATATTTTCCTCAATGGTAAACTCGTTCTGCAAGGCAATCTCAAAGCTGTATGCAAGTTGGGCTTTCTTTCCCCGTTCCACCTGTTCAACGGCATTCCACAAGGTCTGACGGTCTGCAAATTCCGGGGGAGCGTGGGACGGTAAGAGAATGTCGGAGCAGATCACGCCGCCCTTTCTGGTGTAGTCGCTGTACTCGCCGTAATACTCGCTATACAGTCTTTCGCCGGAGCGGTAAGCGGCAGAAGCGATAGCAGACTGTCCCTCACTGCGTTTCATCTGGTCTACTGTGAAGTGGAACAATGCCATTGTCCGTTTCCTCCTCTCTGTGAAGATTTCTTTCATGGGCTGCCACTGCTTCTCTGAGAGCCTGTTCTACCTCCGGCAGAGCAAAGATGTGTTCCATCAGCCCAGTCATTTCGGTGCGTGATAGGTCTTTGAACACTGGGGCAAGGCTCTCCACTGCGCCGCCCAGATTACAAAGGCGGTGGGTGCGTTTCTTTCGCTCGCCCTGTTCCAGAAACTTCTTTCGGTTTTCAAGGCGGTTGAGCTTGTGCTGCTTCTGTGCAAGCCTTGTTTCAGCTCTCTCTTTTTCAGCCCGAAGCTGTTCAAGGGTTTTCGGTTTTTCCATTCTGTTTGACCTCCTTTTTTGAAAATGGGTATAAAAAAAGACCGCCGACTTTTTCACATGACGATGTGTGTCAACGGTCTATTTTTCCGTATTTAGTTATGATGTTAGTGATTTTCTATCTTTGCTTTATTTAATATATCAAGAATTTCTTGAAATGATTTTTGTAATCGAGCATCATCATACATTTTCTTTGCAGTATCCAATAATTCTTCTGCCTGATTATATTGCTCATTTATAATTGCTGCTATTATATCAAGTATGGCTATGTTGCCGCCGTAGATTTTATGATGTCTATATTGTTGAAAAAGCTCTTGGTTTTCATTGTATATTGTAATTGCTTTTTCATGCTGTGTAGTTTCAAAATAACTCAAGCAAAGATTAATTTTATGAACTACATTAACAGAAGAACTACTCAGCCGCTCAAGAGACAATTTTTCCAACATAGGAATTGCTATATCAAATTGTTTGGTCTCAATATATCCAGCAGCCAAATTTAACTCTAAGATATTTCTTAAGGTTTTCCCTTTTGCGGTTTTTAGCAAATTTTCTATACCGGCAATGTATTCCTGTGATTTTTCTTCACTCAGTAACTTTGCAATTTTCTTGACTTTGTTAAGATAGATTAGATTGTAACACAAATTAATTAATACAGCACCTAATACAATGGCAATCGCCACAATCCAATAGCCATGCATAAAAGTCGTATCGTCAATTCCAAAACTAATTTTGAATAATAACAAAATCAAGCCAAAGCAGATTCCTATCAAAATTATTTTTGCCACTCTTTTCAAATTGAGTACCTCCATCATACTATATTCATAACTTGCTGGCGGCAGACGGTTCTCAAAACCGTCTGCGGACGGCAAGTACACAGGGGATAACCGCATAAGCGGTGCAAGGGGGTGTAGCCACTTTGACGGAACGAAGTGACGAAACATTCTCAGTCATGCAGCCTTTTTCTGCTGACAGAGAATGAAGCTCCGCAGGACGCACGATACTCCCGACAGGAGAGTATAGAAGTGCGCCCTTTAGTTCCTAAAGGGTTTGTTCCGGTTCAACTCCTCGACAAACTGGAATTTATCGACAACTCCACTTATTTTACACCTTGCATATCTCCATATTTATCTTTCAGACTTTCTATTCCGCCAATTACAGAGAGGAAACATGATTGATCTGTATCCATTTCAAAAGAGAGAACATTATTAATGTCAGGCCTTTCCTGAAATTTACCCTTTACCGTTGCATGTCCGGAAGAACCCATTGTTACGGTAAATATTAAATCGTTTTCTAAGAGCAGTGCATACTTTGCTTCTCCTTCCAATCTTTCGTAGCATTCCTTTAATTGATTTGAAAAACTATACAAAGCACCTGTTGCTGAATAGTATCTATCAAATTTCGCCTTATAACAGCCAACATCAATTTCCAATGAGCAAATTATATCGTAGCCACCTTCATAGCTTGTTGAATCAAGAAATCCTATGATTTCTTTTAATTTCAGTGCTATTTTTTCTCCATCATAGCCGTTAAAAGTAAATATCTCCATAATTATTTCTCGCTTTCATCCCGTCAAATTCAAATTTCAAATTTTCCGTTTGCTTTATTTGCATAAATTATACCATAAAACTTGTGAACAATTCTACTGCAACTTTTGTGAGATATGAGAAAAGTCCGAACAGTTTTCTGCCCGGACTTCCTCGCTCAATTGTAAATCAATTCCGCTTTTATGGCTTCCTCTGCCTGTGCCTTGCAAGCATTCATCTGCCGCACCCACTCCATCTGATTTTCAGCTTTCAACTCCTCAGTAATGCCATATTGCTTCATCAGCCAAGACATAATAACATCAATCCGGTTTCTGGCGGTTTCCTCGATTTCAAGACAGTGTTCAAAGAGCATATCTGACAGAACCAGCTCGTTAAACAGGATTGGTCGGAAGTTCTGCAAGTAGGTTTTGCGAAGTCTGCCATAGTGTCCTAATGCCTTTCTTGGCTGGCGTATTGTAATATCGGGAATGAGATAATTTCCTTGTTTGGTGTAGGTCAGTTTCATGCGGTCTTAGCTCCTTTCTGCGGCTCTCTCTGCGGTAAACTGCTCACCGGGATAAATACGCCCTTTGCAATATCCTCGGTGCGGATAGCGGCTTTTCTGGCTTCGATTTCTGCCTTTTTCTTGGCTTTTGTGCGCTCCTCATATTCTTTCTGCTTGCCGTTGGCTTTGCGCTTCAAATAGTTCTGATGAAGTCTGTCCTTGCGTTCCTCTTTCTTGCGAATTTCTTCTAATTCTTCCGGTGTCAGTTCCACTTCTCCAAATGCCGGGGGAACGAAACGCCCAACAAAATTGAAGTAAATCTCAACCTCCTGTGTTGTGTCTCGGCTGCCTTTGCGGTCACGCTCATGGACAAGGATTTTCTCAACAAATTCATTGAGCATGGTAACGGTCAGCGTGTCAAAATTCTCGTATTTATCAATCAGAGCAATAAAACGATCGGCGTCCCTTTCATGCTTTTCATAGCCTTTAACCGCCTTTTCCAGAGTAGAAATTTCAGCAGTCAGCTCACTTTGCTCCTTTGCATATTGAGCGTCCAGCATTTCATATCGGCTGTCCGGCAGTCTCCCCAGAGCATTGTCCTCATAAATCTTACAGAGCAGCACTTCCAGCTCAGAAACTCTCTGCTTGGCGGTGGCAAGGCGTGTCCGTTGTTTTCTGACTTCTATGGTCTGCTGGCTGGACTGTGCTTCCTGTACCACCCGGATAAACTCGGCTCGGTCATGCTTGGCATATTCGGCAATGGCTTTGAGCATATCAGAGATAAGGGAGAGTACCACATCTTCATTGATACGGTGCTGTGTGGTGCAGAACTTTCCAACTGGGACTTTGCTGTATTGGGAACAGGTATATTGAGAAATTCGCTTACCGTTGTTGGTACGGTGGACATACATCTTGCCGCCGCAATCGGCACAATAAAGCAAGCCAGTAAGAGGAGCAGCTTCGCCCCAGCCGTTAGGGTAGCGTCTGACATTTCCACGGATTTTCTGTACAAGGTCAAAGGTTGGCTGGTCGATGATTGGCTCATGGGTATTTTCAAAAATCGTCCATTCGTCCTCCGGCACATAATGGCTTTTCTTGTCCTTAAAATGCTTGCGTGTTTTGAAATTGACCGTATGCCCCAGATACTCACGCTTTTTAAGGATTTCTACAACGGAAGAAGCACCCCAGCCGTACACATCTTTGAAAGTCTTGTTTTTGTTCACACCCTCGCCAAACTGTGCGAGGTAAGCAGATGGTATCAAGATTTTTTCCTCTGACAGCTTCTTTGCAATCTGATACGGTCCGAAACCGTCAATCGTCATGGCAAAGATACGCTTTACCACCTCGGCTGCTTCTGGATCGACTAACCACTGGGTTCTGTTTTCATTCCAAAGGTAGCCGTAAATGACTGTACCTGTGAGGTGCTTGCCGGACTTGCCTTTGGACTGGAAAGTGGAACGGATTTTGCGGCTGGTGTCTCTGGCATAATACTCATTCATAATATTGCGGAACGGGGTAAAATCATCGTCCCCTCTGGCACTGTCCACACCGTCATTGATAGCAATTAAGCGGACACCACGCTGACGCAGTATCTCCATAATCTGACCGACTTTCAGATAATCACGCCCCAGTCGGCTCATGTCCTTGATGCAAAGGTATTCCACATTCCCGGCTTCCACTTCTTTCATCATCGCCAGAAATCCGGGACGGTCAAAGCAAGTACCACTGATTCCGTCATCAGTAAAATGGACTGTGTTAGAAAAGCCCTGACGGTCAGCATATTCTTCAAGCAGCTTCTTCTGGTTCGATATGCTGTTGCTCTCGCCTTGCTGGTCATCGTCTCGGCTCAATCGCTCATAAAGAGCAGTGATTTTTTCGTTTCTTCTCATGGCTTACGCTCCTTTCTTCGATTTTAGGTTGTGTGTTCTAAGAGACTTCCCAACCGCTTGATTAAGAAGTCTTTTAGAGCATACAACACCGGCAGCCAGCTTGTATTTTTTATACTGACGGACTGCAAAGTGATTCGGCTTTTTCTTTTCCAGGGCTTCAAACAT
>ENA-OQIE01000851-OQIE01000851.1-human-gut-metagenome-genome-assembly--contig:-NODE-851-length-16900-cov-4.427688_pt1 | contig 16900 bp, 9 predicted proteins | sample MGYA00242569_ERZ504731 | MGnify/ENA primary metagenome ERZ504731 (study PRJEB26092, sample SAMD00036208) | human gut metagenome | host: Homo sapiens | study: EMG produced TPA metagenomics assembly of...
AAGCCCCCCCGCCGTATCCCCCACAGCCGCCAGCGCCAGCACATAATTCTCCGCCTCCATCTCCATTTCCAGATGAAACTCCCTCCGGAGGATCTGATGCAGCTCCCGGCCGTTCAGCGAACTGTTCACAGTAGAAAGCAATATCTTGGATCTGTCAAAATCAAAAACTCTCTGGCACTCACAGGCCTGCGGCGTCACCAGCCGGATATACTTACACTCGGAAAGACGCCTGCGTGCTTTTTCCAGATTCTCCGTAAACACACGGAACATCTCATCCCCCTCACGCTCCAGCTTATCCATGCACGCATCAATGCTGCTCATAAGAATATAAGAAGGACTACTGCTCTGATAGATTCCCAGAAAACGCTTCAGTTTTTCCCGGCTCACCCGCTCACTGCACAGATGGATCACCCCCGTCTGAGTCAGACAGGGCAGCGTCTTATGCACACTGTTGATCACCACATCCGCACCAAGCTGCGCCGCAGACACCGGAAAATAATCCGAAAACCGAAAATGCGCCCCGTGAGCCTCATCCACGATCAGCGGCACACCATAGTGATGCGCGATCTCCGCGATCCTCGCCACATCCGACACGATCCCGTCATAAGTCGGCGAAGTGATCAGCACCGCCTGGATCTCCGGATTTTCCGCCAGATACATTTCCACACGGCCGGGTGAAATCCCTCCGTTTATCCCCAATTTCGGATCCTCATGTGGATAAATATACGTGGCACTCAGCTCCCGCAGATAAATCGCATGGTAAACCGCCTTATGGCAGTTCCTTGCCACCAGGATCTGTCCCCCCTTATCCACAGCCGCAGACACCGCCGCCAGGATCGCCCCGGAGCTTCCATTAATACTGTAAAAACTCTCCGGCACACCATAAAGCCGTGCGACATCCTCCTGGGCCCTTTTCAAAATATCCTCAGCATGATGCAGGTTATCAAACCCGTCAATCTCCGTAATATCCCTCTCCACCGGAAAATCCCCCTCCACAGCCAGCGGATTCCTCTTATGCCCTGGCATATGAAACGGATAAAAATCACTCTTACCGTACGCTTCCAGTTTCTTGTATAATCTGTCTTCCATAATTCGTCCTTTTCATCCTAAAAACAAGGAGGGGCTATCACCAGACGATATTCCCCTCCATTTTTATCATATTTCTATCACACCTTAAACCGGTACCCCACACCCCAGATCGTCTCAATATACTGAGGCTTGGCCGTATTAAACTCGATCTTTTCACGGATCTTCTTGATATGCACCGTAACCGTAGCGATATCACCCACAGACTCCATATCCCAGATCTCCCGGAAAAGCTCCTCCTTTGTAAAAACCCTGTTCGGATTCTCAGCCAGAAAAGTCAAAAGATCAAACTCCTTGGTAGTAAACGTCGTCTCCTCACCATTGACCCACACACGCCTGGCCGTCTTATCGATCTTAATACCACGGATCTCGATCACATCATTCTTATGCACATTGGAACCAACCAGCCGGTTATAACGCTCCATATGCGCCTTCACACGTGCAACCAGCTCACTTGGGCTGAACGGCTTGGTCATATAATCATCCGCACCAAGACCCAGTCCGCGGATCTTATCGATATCATCCTTCTTGGCCGAAACCATAATGATCGGCGTATTCTTCTCCTCACGGACCTGCCGGCAAATATCAAAGCCATCCACCTCCGGAAGCATCAGATCCAGGATGATCAGATCAAACTCCTCCTTCATGGCACGTACAAGCCCCGTATCACCACGGTTCTCGATCTCCACCTCAAAACCCGAAAGCTCCAGGTAATCCTTCTCCAGATCCGCGATCGCTTCCTCATCCTCTATGATCAAAATCCTACTCATTTAGCGGTACCTCCTGATATTTTCTGAGAACAAAATACATGATCGTTCCGATCCCCAGCCGGCTTGTAGCCCAGACCTTTCCGCCATGATCCTCCATGATCTTCTTTACGATGGAAAGTCCGATACCGCTTCCTCCCTTGGAAGAATTTCTGGAAACATCGGTACGGTAAAAACGGTCAAAAATATACGGCAGATCCTTGGCAGCAATCCCCTTGCCGTTATCCTCGATCTCCACCTGGATAAAATCACCCACATCCTTCACCCGAAGCTGGATGATCCCCCTTGGCTTCTCCATATACTTAATGGCATTACTCACGATATTATGGATCACACGGCGGATCTGCTCACCATCCGCAATAACCTGCACACCCTTCTCCACATAATTGGCATACACAAGCTCGATCCCCCTGGTCTCCATCTCAAGCCCAAGCTCCTCCGCACAATCCGAAAAATAATCCTCCACATTCAGCTTGCTGAACGTATACGGAATACGGTTGGTATCGATCTTGGAATAAAAGGTCAGCTCATTGATCAGATGATCCATCTCATTGGTCTTATTATAAATGGTACGCACATACCGGTCCATCTTCTCCGGCGTATCCGCCACACCATCCATGATCCCCTCCACATAACCCTTCACCGCAGTGATCGGCGTCTTCAGATCATGGGAAATATTGCTGATCAGCTCCTTATTCTCCTTATCCATCAGGATCTTCTCTTCCGTGGACTCCTTCAGACGCTTACGCATCTCCTCAAAATCCTGGCAAAGCTGAGAAAATTCATCATTCCCCTCAACCTCCAGCACAAAATCCAGATTCCCCTCCTTGATGTTCTTGGTAGCCTTCTTAAGCTTCACCAGCGGAACCGCAATACTCCTGTAGATCCACAGCCCCACGGACAAAGCAGTAAAAACAAGGATGATCGTTGCGGTCAGGATCATATCCTTGGCCATCAGCTTCACCTGGCTGCTGGAAGACTGCGGTAGCGAAATATCATAGACCATCTGGCTGGAATCCGAAGCCTGGCTGCTGCTCTCCTGCACATGCTTCGCCTGCGTCTGGCTGAACCCGTACAGACTTGCGGAAAAAAGAAGCAGCGGCAGCAGGATGATCGCAACGAAGCCCACAATAATACGTGTTTTTAACTTCATCTGTATCTCCGTCCTTTATAAATTCACACATTCACATACACGTATTATAACATAAACTATATTCCCTATCTCTAAATTTTCTATAAAAAACCCCATCTCACCATGCAAGAAGCCCCCGGTACTGGCACTACCGGGGGCTTCACTCTTTATTCTTCTGAAACGATTATTCGTAGCTGTTGCAAAGATACTTCTTCAGAGTCTCAACCTTGTCCAGATGCTCCCATGGAAGATCAACATCTGTGCGGCCAAAATGACCATAAGCAGCAGTCTGCTTGTAGATCGGACGACGAAGGTCAAGCATCTTGATGATACCAGCCGGACGAAGATCAAAATTCTCACGAACGATCTCAACAAGCTTGGTCTCAGAAAGCTTACCTGTTCCGAAGGTATTCACACTGACAGAAGTCGGATGCGCAACACCGATCGCATAGGAAAGCTGAATCTCACACTTGTCAGCAAGACCGGCTGCAACAATGTTCTTTGCAACATAACGTGCAGCATAAGCAGCAGAACGGTCAACCTTTGTGCAATCCTTACCGGAAAAAGCACCGCCGCCGTGACGTCCTGTTCCGCCGTAGGTATCAACGATGATCTTACGACCTGTCAGACCACTGTCACCGTGAGGTCCGCCGATAACAAAACGACCTGTCGGATTGATGAAATACTTCGTATCCGCATCAACCATATCAGCCGGAATGATCGCATCAAAAACATACTTCTTAATATCCTCATGGATCTGCTCCTGAGTAACATCCGGATCATGCTGTGTAGAGCATACAACAGCATCGATTCTCTTCGGCTTGCCGGCCTCATCATACTCTACAGTAACCTGAGTCTTTCCATCCGGTCTTAAATATTTCAGAGTGCCATCCTTACGAACCTTTGTCAGCTGCTGAGCAAGCTTGTGAGCCATGTTGATGGCATATGGCATATACTCCTCAGTCTCATTAGAAGCATAACCAAACTGAAGACCCTGGTCACCGGCACCGATGGAATCCAGCTCGTCCTCATTCATATCGTCCTCTTTCTGCTCAAGAGCCTTGTCAACACCCATAGCGATATCTGTGGACTGCTTGTCAAGTGATGTGATAACCGCACAGGTATCTGCATCAAAGCCATAATCCGCATTGTCATATCCGATCTCACGGATCGTATCGCGAACGATCTTCTGGATATCAACATTAGCCTTGGTTGTGATCTCACCCATAACAAGTACAAGACCTGTTGTAGTAGCAGTCTCACATGCAACACGGCTCATCGGATCCTGTGCCATCATAGCATCAAGGATCGCATCGGAAATAGAGTCGCAGACCTTGTCAGGATGACCCTCAGTTACAGATTCAGATGTAAATAAAATTTTCTCCATAATCTTCTCCTTTTGTAATAAAACAATGGTTATATACATAAAAAACAGCCCGTACAATCCGGACTGTTTAAGTTCTGTAAACAATCCTCTTATTGTTCGATTGCTCGCTCAGGTTGGCACCTTCCTGGGTTCTCCGGGGTTGCCGTGGCTTCGCAGATCCTTTGTATCTCCACCACTCTGAATAAAAGGCTATCTTTTATGAAATTTGCTGCAACACATACAATATACTTATCATACCAAAATGTCAAGAGCAATTTTCGAGAAAAAATATCACCCGCTGCTTTTTCATCCCCAATACATAAATATTCCAAAAAAGAACCGGGCATCCACATCGCCCGGTTCTTCCATCGATCATCCTTCAGAATGATCCGTTATTTATTTTTTCTTCTTTCTCTTAACTCCATAAGCTGCACCACCGCCAACAATGATCGCTGCTGCAAGGATTCCAACCCATACGCCGATCGGTGTATCATCGCCGGTCTTTACAGAACGTCTTGCTGTACCACTGGTATCGTTCGGAGCAGTTCCGCCCGCTGTACCATTATTCGGGATCGGAGTGATCCGATCATTTCCACCATGATTTGCTCCAGGTGTAGCAGTCGGAATCGGTGTCGGCTCGGAAGAAAGACTGTTGGTGATCTCCTTTGTTACAGTATATCGGTTATCATTATTCAGTGTAACCTCACCCTGACCGGTAACTGTATACTTAAAGGTATCATCATCAACCGGATTTCCATCCTTATCCGTCTCCAGAACAGTATACGTAACACTGTTGATCTCCTGATCCTTTGGAAGATCCAACATTACCTGAACACTATCATTCTGTTTCAGAGTCACTACCTTCTCAAGCGTCAGCTCACCGTTACTCTCAGTGGAGAACACACCTGCATAGAACGTATCATCCACAGTAGAAGCAACACCATCGATCATCACATTCTTCTTAATGTTGATAAATCCGTTACGGCTGAATATATCGGAAATCTTTGTATAATAGTTATTTACATAAGCCGCTGCCTCAGTAGCACCACTATCTCCACCGATCACAACCTGATTGGACTTCTCTTCACTCTCACCATTCGGCTTCGTTACATTGTAGTAGTAAAGATTCTCATCATCCACCTTGATTTTCGTATTCTGCTGAAGAGGCGTTCCATCCTCATCCAGCTCAAATACATAATAGGTGCCATCCGGAACATCCGTCCATGTAGCTGTGCCACTGGAAGCATTCTGGATATGGATATCCTGTAAATAATCATCACGGAACGGGATCGTACCTTCCTGATCCGAAAAAACGCCAACCTTATAAGTTACATCCTCTTTCGTTTCCAGAGGAATCACATTCCCGTTATCATCAACATTATAGATCCTCTTCGTAACCTGGATCTGTGTATGCTTCTGCGGATTACTTACAGACTTCGGATAAGCCTGTACATCGTACATCCAGCCCTGCTCCTGATCTGCAAAAGGAACGGAGATCAGCATCGGTGAAACCATAACACTGCTGTTTCCATCTGTCTGCACCACCAGGTACATACCCTCAGCCAGATCAGCGAAAGTCATATTCCCCTCTGCATCAGAGGACTTGGACATACCCCACACATCCACGCTTCCGCTGACGATCATAGCCGCCAGCTTCTCTGCCGCTTCATACCAGCCGTCAGCCGTCGTGATGGAATCAAAATCGATTGCTGCGGCAGCCAGTGCCTCATCCAGCACGAAATGCACATTGCCATCAAAATTCACACTGCCAACCTTGTAGATCGTCAGCCCTACATCCGGCAGCGGAGTCTGGTTTCCCTCCTCATCCGCCTGCTGAACCGTCAACGTCAGATTACCTGTTTTTCCAGCTTCATAATCCCCGGCGAAAACCGGCTGCAAAACACTCGTGACCAGCATAGCCGTCAGCATCAGAACAGCCAGAAGGCTCCGGAATATTTTCCCTTGCTTTCTTCTATTTTTCATCGCTCTCTGCCTCCTCTTTCCTTTCTGAAAGCTGCTTCTTTTTCCGTTTTTTGTCCCTATGACGGACGATCAGATAAATCAGCAGGATCAGAACAACAAGCACTGCAGCGCCGCCGGCCAGAACCCTCTTCGGATCCACAACAGCAAGCTTCTGCGGTATCGTTTCGTCATTCTTTGTATCTTCCACCACATATTTCGTCCGCACTCCCCGGACAAGAAGCCTGTGGGTGTTAACTCCATAAGGGGTACACGTGATCAGAGTCACATGATCTTCACCCTCGATAATATCCAGGTCACTGGTCTCATCCGGAAGCACCGTCTTGATCTGATCCACCTTGTAGGCCAGATGCTTGCCAAGAATGTGCAGGATAAAAATATCTCCCTTTTCCATCTGATCCAGATCTGTAAAAAGCTTTGCGTTAGGAAGACCTCGATGCGCCGCCAGAACCGCATGGGTGCTCTTTCCTCCGATCGGAAGGCTGGTACCCTCCACATGACCGACACCCTTTTCCAGGACCGTTTTGCTCAGTCCGTGATAGATCGCCAGTCTGGCTTTGATCTTCGGGATCTCGATACTCCCCATCAGACCATCACCGTTCGGATCCAGAACCCTGTCATAAGGATGACTCAGCTCATAAGTATCCTCTTCCTCAAAAGCATCTACAATGGCATTCACCGGATGCTCGGCATTATACTCCTTCGCCTCTTTCCACAGCCTGTCATAGTCGTTGTCCGAAAGCTCCGTTACCGCTTCCTCGTACTTACTGACCAGCTGGGCATTTCGATACTGGTTCCACATATCACTGATCGTAGGATAAAGGAACACCCCCGCCCCCGCCAGAAACACTAGGGCAATAATGATGTTCAGGACAACATTACTCTTTTTCTTTTTTTTCTTTTTAGCCATAAACTATTTCCTGCGTCGTTTTTTGTTCTGAACAGAATTGATACCGGCAACCAGGATCACCGCGATCACAATTCCGATCACAACACAGAGAGCAAGCATCGGAAGCGTCGGATTGGTGATTCCGGTAACCTTCTTCTCTGCTTTCTGAACCGCCTTCGCAGCCTTCATCGGAACTCTGTGTCCCCTCACCAGAAGTCTGTGCGTATTCACCGCATAAGGCGTACACGTAACCAGCGTTACATAATCATCCCCATCCGTGATACCCAGAGACTCTGTCTGCTCCGGAAGAACGGTAAGAATCTGATCCACCTCGTAGGCAAGCGTCTTACCCAGCACATGCAGGTAAAAAACATCTCCCTCTTCCACAAGATTCAGATCTGTAAAAAGTTTCGCACTTGGAAGTCCTCTGTGTGCCGACAAAATACAATGAGTACTCTTGCCGCCAACCGGAAGACTGCTGCCGAACAAATGACCGGCACCCTTCTCCAGAGACTCATCTGTCGTGTAATGATAGATTGGAATGCTCACATCGATCACAGGAATCTCCACATACCCCATCATTCCATCACCATTCAGGTTCAGAAGAGACTCATATGTACTGTCCGTCTGTCCATCCCTCACGGAAAAAGCATCCGGCACACTTTCCTGCTTGATCTGTTCGTTATACTCCTGAGCTGCCTTCCACATACTGTCAATCTTCTCCGAATTATCATCCGAAGAAACACTGCTGCTATAATTACTGATCAGCAGGCTGTCCCTGTACCGGTTCCAGGCATCACTGACCATTGGATACAGCAGTATGGACAACCCTATCAGAAACAGCAAACCAAGTCCAATATAATTTTTCTTCTTATTCTTTCTCATAGGTTTCTCCATACTGTTGTATTACCACTCCCGGCCCCCGAAGGGGCCGGGCGGTAAAAGATTTACTACATTATTTTAATACTTGCTTTGTCGTTGCTTATAAATAATTTTTGAATTGAATCGATCCGGCAATCAAACGATTACTCCTCAGATCCTTTTCTGCGGCTGATGAAGAAAGCACCAGCAGCGCCAGCCATAACTACAACACCGATGATAGTGAAGAGGTATGTTCCCATGCCACCTGTGGATGGAAGAGTACCGAGTTTGGTATTCTTAACCATTGTAAGGACACTTACATTTGCAGTTTCATCTGCATTATTATAAGTAGCTGTATGTGAATCCTTCTCATCATTCTGATTTGTAATAGTTACTGTATAATTTTCCAGTTTATTAGTATCATCATTCTTGTACACAGCTTTAATTTCAATCTTATACACATTGTCTGTAATCTGATAAGTAGAAGGTGCTTTTGTTTCTTTTAAATAATATATTCCTTCTTTAAGCCCCTTAAATACTACAGAACCTGTAGTGTCAGCTGATGTTGCTGTTTTAACTACACTCTCTAATTCTTTATCAGAATACAGTGTAAACTCTGCACCACCAAGTTTAGTTTCTTCATTTGTAGCATCAACCTTAGCAATCTGGCCATTAATGTCAAATGTATATGTGTTAGTCTCAGCCTTTTTACCATCTTCGCTCTGACCCGGATTATGTGTGTAATCTAAAACAACTTCATTATGTGCCGCATCAAAGTTAGATGCACCTTCTGTTAATTTTGCAGAATATGTTACTACAACAGCCCTATTTGTATCTGTTGCATTTCTTAAACTAGCAATATAATTAGCCTTGAATTTAAGTTCAAATCCAGAAACTTTTGCATTTAACTCATAATTGCTGCTATCAATTTTAGCACCACCAACAGTTACTTTAATTGTTTCTGTATCAATTTCCAGATTTTTAACTTTATCTGTCATTGTATATTTTAAAGAATCCTCTGTATATTCCTTACTATAAGAAGGAATTGTTCCAGTAATAGTATACTCTACTGTACCCCCAACAGGAGCACTTTTCTCTTTTACTGTTTTGGTGATCTTAATTTCTGATGATTTAGCGTAAGCGTTCTCTGTTTTAAGCCCCCAATTACTCTTTGCATCTAATGGTCTTGTAGTCATTTCGTTTCCATCTGTGTAATATACACTTACAAGCATTGGATTGTAGATTTTCTCAGAACCACCTGTAACTAAAATTAAGTATGTTCCTACTGTTAAAGCTTCTGTCGATGTACCATCCGCTCCAAGAGTTAATTTTGTTCCACTTGTTTCCTCAGTAATCCCCTTGGCAATACTGATAACGTCTGTATCTGTGATGTTCAGCTTTCCCTTTGCATCAAAAACTGTTACCCCACTATTCTTATTTGCAAGATCAGTCCAACTATATCCTGTAAAACCAAAATTATTATAATCAGCTTGTACCAACTTGTATGCTTTAACTGTTGCTCCTGATTCTACATTTGTAATTTTAACCTGCTTAGAATCTCCTGCTGTTGGTTTTGCAGCTGTTGCCTCAGCTGCAAACGCTGTAGATGCCATTGCCAGCACCATAACCGCTGCGATCAGTATCGCACTGATTTTCTTAAATAAATTTTTCATAAGGTTTGCTCCTTTCTTTCTCTGCATTTTTCTTTTTCGCCCTTCATCGGCCATTTACAATTAATGTGTTACGATCTCTTTGCTTCTTCCTCCCTTCGTTTATTATTTATAAACAACAGGAGTGCAGTTGCAAGAATCGCTACACCACTGATTGTAAATCCATAGATTCCCGGACCACCGGATTCTGGTAATGAATATACCTTCGCGTTGGTAATCTGATAATAAATTGTATCATTATCTTGTCTTAATGTTACATCCTCACCATTATAAGTTACCGTTACTGTTCTGTTATTTTCCACTACAATATTCCACGGTTTTGCAGATACCATATAACCTGTTGGTGCTTCTGTTTCAATCAATACATACTGCCCAATTGGAAGATTCTCTATAGAAATCGCTCCATGCTGACCTGACGTATAAGAACGAATTACTTGGCCTGTTTTTTCGCCATTTGCATCTGCCTTATATAAATCAAATTTAGCACCAGACAATTTTGTATCGGCTGTCTGACTATCAACCTTCTCAAGATTAATATTCACAACTGTTTTCTTATTTGTAAATTTGGCAATTCCAATCTGTCCATTAATTTTGTCTATATTTCCATTTTTGAGAACTACTTTATTATCAGTATCTGTTCCCATGGTAAACGTAATATCTGTAGCCTTCTGCTGTTGATTTCTTGCAATTACACTGTGGCAGTTTGTTTCATCAACTGTTGCAATCTCCTGCAATTCATAATGAACATTTGCGCCAAGAGATTCTACAACCTTATAATCACCTCTGGATAACTCACTTAATTTTGTATTATCAGATTCAAGTTTTGCATTGACTCCCTTTGTAAGCGTAAATACCGCTTTTGCTTCTTTTTTGTCTTTTTTAATCACTGCAGTTGCAGTTGCAACTGTTTGATCATTTTCATCTGTAATTGTGAAATTAAATGTTTCGTTCTGCTCAGCCTCTACGTCCAGTTTTTTAATAATCTGAATATTACCGGCTACTACATTTACTACATAATTACCAGTTGCTTTCAGATTTGAATTAACCTGTGTTCCACCCTTTTCTGCATCTGGCTGCTGAACTTCTGTTCCAGACAATATAGTGCTTCTATCAGATTGGGAGTACGGATGATAAGTGACAGTCAGTTGATACTTTTCCACTTCATTTCCAACCGCTGTAGCAACATGATTATCAGCATTATCGCCTTTAGCCAATGTATAAGTATAAGTGAAATATCCTACAGCTTCATTAGAACCTGGATAGGTATACCCATATGACTTATCACCACCAATAGTTAATGATTTCTCTGTTGACAATGTTTCAATCTGCTGAGGTGTCAGAACCGGTAATTTCACTAAATTCTGCTCCTGGGGAGTCACAGCTGTTAATGTTTTTGTCGTATTATCAAGTTCTACAACACGTATCGTTTCAGCAAGCTCATTTTCAAAATTCTGAGTATTAATGCTGTCGCCTTTAAATAATGTCTTTTCTTTATCGTTAATGCTCAGACTAAGAAGCTTAACATTAACAGATGGTTGCTCAAACTTTTTAATACCACCACTATCCAGATAAATGCCGGAATCTGCACCATTAGTAGGAATCATATTTCCACCAATGAAATCATCTTTCGCCTGAATCTGGAATTCTGTATTCCATCCACCATTCTCATCCTTCGAATTACCAATCAAAGCCGCCTGGTCCGTCCAGGTAATTGTAGTTGTACCATTTTTGTTTTCAACAATCGTTACTTTTCCCAGTTCTGAATTTGTAGTCTCATCTTTCCAGATAATTTCCTTCGATCCGTCCTGCTTATTAATTTTTCCTTGTCCCAGATTACAGTTATTTGCCAGAGCATTTAAACCATCATCTGTAAGTTTGAATCTTGAGTCAATCGTATCTACGATACGTTGAGGCTGAGTCCTAAAAAGTTTTCCAACCTGACCTGCGATTTTCTCAAAAATGCCGTTTAAACCAGATATATTCTCTGTAGCATAAGCACAGCCCTTCGAAGCAATATAAGTTTCAAGAAACGAATTGGCTGACATGGGGCCATGGACATGGTAAGAATCATAATACCTATGGTGATAATAATCTGTAATCCCTGAGTGATCCCTGCTCCACCTAAATGAATCTTTTACATTACCATATCTCACAGTATATATAATAGCTTTTTCTTTTATTTTCGAAGCGTTATCTACTGCACGATTTGCCACACGACAGTTATATGAATCGTTATCAATATATCCAGGCATTCCATCTGTGAAGAAGATAACATATTTATTCGAATGTTTTGCTGAACCTAATTTTTCATTTGCAGCTTCCAAAGCTGCTCCCATTGGAGTTGCACCAGCGGCAGTTTCAATGTTTATGATCCTCTTCAACCTATTAATATTCTCTTGGCTATCTAGATTAATGAACTCGCTGCTTGCAGTAACAACATTTGTCCCGCTGCTATCATATCCTTTATACCATATCACAGAAATTTGACTGATTGAAGATTGCCCAGCTGCAGTATCAACAAAATTAGCCGCCGCTTCTTTTATTTTCGCTAACGCCGTTCCTTTCATTGACACACTGGCATCCATTACAAGTACAATACTGGCTCCCTGTGCAGCAACTCCCTCTGTCTCTCCTGTTGTCTCCGCATGCAGTTTAATCTTATAAGTCCTGGAATCATACTCATCTACTTCTGCTTTTTTATTACTGGAAAGACTCTTTTCTGCCTCCTCCTTTTCTGTATAGTTGACAATTTTATTTCCCTCAACTTCAGTTTTATCATCTGCTTTATAAAGTTTAGCAGTTGCCTTATCTCCACTGACTGTTACTTTCACCTTATAAGCTTCTTTAGATGCTACATATCCATCAGGTGCTACTGCCTCTGTTAAAGTATAAGTTCCTAAAGGAAGATTCTCAAATTTTATGCTTCCATCGTCACCTGACTCTGCTGTATAAGTTTTAGAATTGTCATCCAGAGAAGTAAGAGTAAATCTTGCTCCGGATAAAACCTCACCTTTTGTATTGACTTTTTTGAGATCAAGTTCTGCAACACTGGCAAGTACATTGGTAACCACTACCACTGGTCTACTGCTAACTGTATCTTCACTAGAAGTAACATTTCCACTCTGCTTTGTTGCATCATCTTTCCCATTGATTAAAACCTGAGCATATTTGTCATCTGATACATCAAGTTCTCGAACCTTATAATTCTTATTTTCCTCAAGTCCAGAGAAAATTGCCTTCTGACCAGGTTTCAACGTAAACACATTATCGTAGGAAACGCCATTTATTTCTTCACGATTGAACTCAACTTTGCTATCATCGCTTAAAGTACCTGCAGTATTTGATGGAACATACTCCCCTTTGTCATCCTGAAGAAGTAACTGAAATTTAAACTCTACATTTGCATACTTCTCCTTATCCGTATTACTCAACTGTTTTTCAACCGTAACCGACTGCTTCGGAACTGTTGGAAGATTGAACTTAAGCTTACAGTTGGAATCACCCTTACCTCTTTCGAGATAATAGAAATTAATTGTATGCACTGTGTAATCTTTGAAAATATCCTTTTCGCTAACAAAATCTCCTTCTTTTTCTGCTCCTGCCTCTTTAAATAAATTTTTTAAAGTATAATTGTTACTACCAACTTTAACTTTACCATCAGCAAAATTAATAGAACCAGACACTACATTATGAATACCACCAATATCCAACACCAAAACGCCATCGATGTAAACCCATACATCATCATCTCCAGAAAACTCAAATACCATATTATTACCCTTAATTTTTCCGTCTTTTGGCTGAATGAATTTAGCTGACATTGTCATACCAAAATGGAAATCTGGAGAATTTTCTGAAATTTGATGAATACCATTGTAGTATTTATCACCTAATGTATTGAATGGAAAGAAACTTCCATGGTACGGACCTGGTTGTTGTAGGTCTATTGGATCTTTACTACTTCCTGGTACATTATATACAGTAAACTTTTTTGTATTTTTATTAAACTGTGCAAAATTTTTAGCACTATCATATTCATAGTAACCATTTGCATCTTGTTTAAATAAGTAATTTGCACCAGAATAAAACTCCTTGCCCGTACCTTCCTTCGTTGAGAATAAATACGAACTACTCTCTGTATTACCCTTATCTACTATCGGATATGAATCTTGTCCCAATTTCTTTTGCATAATGCCAGTAGAGAGATCAGCTGGCCCTCTATACTTATTATAATCCTCGCTTACTCCATGCGTTCCATCACTAAACTGCAAAGAATGACCTGCATTTATTTTATCAGTATCGTAATCAAACATATTGATAGTAATACCTCTTTCAGCACTATCAACAGTTGTCTCCTTATCATAACTACTAGTTGTCTGTACAGAAGTGAAATCATCTGCCAACCATACAACTGAGAAAGTAGAAAAACTCTCTGTTTCAAAGTTTGCACTTTCAATTTCTCCATTGTCGGTTGTACTTACTTTAGCCTGTCCATCGTTGCTCATATTAACAACTTCTGTGACATTACCATTTGCATCCTCCACAAAATGTACCAGAGATACATTCATGTTTTCCTGTGCTGTATCTGTTTCAGCTACATCTTCTGGGATTTCTGCTTCTTTGTAGGCTATAGATACCCTGACACTTCCGTTCTGCGGTTCGATCTTAGTTCCATCGTCATTCAGAAAACTAATATCGTATGCAAGAAAACCTGCTACTGTATAACTCTCATTTTCTGCATCCTCGTGAAGCTGTTTCTCGATATCTGCATACTGGCCAGAACCTTTCTCGATCGGAGTCACAACAAACTGTGCACCTTCCGGAATAACGCCCTTCGCTGCTGTTGCAGTTACAACTACATTACCAACTTCCTGGGAATAAGAAACTTCTTCGCTTTCCAGAACATCCTCGACTTCTTCTGCCTCATCACTGCTGTCAACAACCTGTGCCATATCACTTCTTATGTAAGCCTCGGTTCCTTCCCAGGAAACCTTGTACCAGGTTGCTCCGTCCTCTGCTGTTACGGTATCCAGAAGTGTGAGCTGTGTTCCTGCGTTTACAGTTGCCAGAACCTCTGCCTCGATAGATGGGCTGACACGAAGATTCGTATCGTCTCCCAGAACCTCGATCAGGCTTGTCTCACCATTCTCATCTGCTGCCGGAACATCCTCCGGGCTCGCAATATCCTCTGCCGGTTCTTCCACCACATCCGGATCCTCTGCCGGCGCTTCGGTAGGTTCAGCATCCGGATTCTCCGCCGGAGCCTCAGAAGGCTCTGCATCAGGAGTTACCTCCGGATTCTCTGCTGCCGGTGTCTCAGCTGCATCCTGCTCAGGCTCGTCCGAAATATCCATTCCGTCCGTAAGCTCCTCTGATGCGATAGGCACCTCGTCCTCATTACCGGAAACAGCTTCCGCCTCGACATCTGCTGTCTCAGGAGAATCCCACATAACGGCAAAAACAGCTGCGTTGCCAGTTTCAACCTGAAGTGTCTGGATCTGTTTGCCCTCGTTGACATTCAGAACCTTCAGATCCTCGTTGGCCTGTAAGGTGTTAACATCAGTATCACCGGTACTGCTGTTATAATGAAGCTTCTCAACGGTTACACTCGTGCTGGCTGCATCGGTAAGCTCCGGTGCTGCCGGTGTCTTGTACTCAAAAGTTACTCTGACTCTGCCGTTCGGCTCGACTCTGTTTCCGTCGCCATCAGCAAAATACACATCATACGCAAAAAAACCTCTCAGGCTGCTGCCCTTGTCTGTAGCTGCTGCTGAAAGCTTCTGAGAAACTGTATCATAAGATACGGATGAATTCTCGTTTACGCCGTCAGCCTTCAATGCTGTATTCTGCGGAAGAGCTCCGTCCTCCAGTGCCTCTGCTGTTACTTTAACAGAATCATTTTCATATGTAAGCGTCGATTGCTGCGCCTGTTCCGTTTCCTCCTGGTCAGCGTTGCTTACATCCGGTGTCGATTCTTCGGCCGCTGGTTCAGATGTAATTTCGCCATCTGTAAATATATCCTCCGTTCCATCTCCGAACGCCTCACTCGCGGAGATCGTATATGCACTCGGCATACAGGATACCATCAACGCCAAAGCCACCATAAATGCCAGGAGTTTTCTGATCTTATTATTCCTTAATTTTTTCATACCTTTCCCGCTTTCCTATGTGTGCATTAACGTGTACTGTATTTCTTATTACTTTACTTCTGTTTATATTCCTTTCTCTTAAAAAAGCTTCATGTTTTTAGCCGGTGAGTAAACAGGTTACACCTTTTCAATATTTTACCCTTATGTGATTGTAGTGTCAATATACCAGGCATTTTTGGTAAGGATATTGACATTATCAGATGCTATCGAAAATCAGTCTTCAACTCCTCCTTCTTAACTTACTCGTTTACTGGTTCTTTTCGTCTGATTTCTCCGATAAAATCTGACTATTCGTGATATTTATTATACAACACTACCAGTTGTTTTGTAAGGCCCGTTTTTTCAAAAAAAGTGCCTCTGTCACTATTTTAACATGAATTTCTTCAGCTCATCCCGCTTCTTGACATTCAGCTTGCAAAAGATATCCGTAAGGTAATGCTTGACAGTATTAATGGAAATCCCCAGATGCTCTCCGATCTCCTTATTGGTCCATCCCCCACTTGCCAGCATGGCAATAGAAAACTCCATCGTCGACAGCTCCCCCGTAACCTTTCTCCGGTTTTCCGGATTATGAAGCGCCATCCAGCCCCTGCTGAAAGAAATCACACCCTCCGTGATCCGCTGATACGCCTCCGGATCCCGGTTCCGGATACAGGCCTCGATCAGCCCCCGCAAAAGCCCATGATGCTCAATAAAAGGCTCCAGAAACCCATCCATCTTCGCCAGCTCCCAGCTCCGGAGCATCTCCTCCTGTGCCTCCTGCTTATGCTTTCGGTTGATCGCACACACCGCCATCATACAGTGGATATACGTCATACTGATCGGATACGACCTATCCGCCATAAACAAAGCAGCCTTCCCCATCCCATAAGCACTCCATATCTCCCCGTTAAGATAAGTATGGTGCGCCATCACATACGTGGCAAAAAGCCTCAACCCCTCAGGAAGCATCCTGCTGTACTCCCCAAAAGCAGGCATCCCATCCGTAGGCAGATGAAGC
>ENA-OQIE01000859-OQIE01000859.1-human-gut-metagenome-genome-assembly--contig:-NODE-859-length-16784-cov-4.619621_pt1 | contig 16784 bp, 13 predicted proteins | sample MGYA00242569_ERZ504731 | MGnify/ENA primary metagenome ERZ504731 (study PRJEB26092, sample SAMD00036208) | human gut metagenome | host: Homo sapiens | study: EMG produced TPA metagenomics assembly of...
ATCGTCTGAGTATTCAAAAAATCTGATTATTCAAGCAAAATGTTATTCAGACAATAATAGACACGCTGATGTAGTCCGCAGGATGTATCACCTCAGATATCCAGACGTAAATATGGAAAAATTTTCATTGCAGCAGATGCGCGGTACAGAAGGAAAAAGAGTCAAAGAAAAGTATAGAGAATTGGCAGAACAATACGGGATTGACTGGGATGGCAGAGACTATGACCAAAACGAATGGGATTCCAGTAATGACGTAAACCGATTTTTATCCATGGGAAACAGTCTGTTATACGGAATCTGTCAGGCTGCAATCATTGCGTTTGGAATGTCTCCGGGACTTGGTTTTATTCACAATGGCAGTAGCCGGTCATTTGTATTTGATATTGCGGATTTATATAAGGAAGAGTTTATTTTTCCGGCTGCGTTTCGGTTAGCAGCAGAGCATGGTAATGATGACGATATGCGTGCTGCATGTAGAGAAATATTTGTAAGTGGAAAACTAATGAAACGAATTGCAAAAAATCTGTCCACATTATTCCAGTTTGATGACATCAACGCAAAAACTCCTGTTAATGTTGGTTTATGGAATCTTGAGGATTGCGTAGAGCTGGGGATTAATTACGGTAAGTAGGAAAAAAGAAAAATCGAAAAATATTTTTAAAAATTCTGTGACAAAAAAAATGTTAATTTCAGCATATTAGATATGTGGATAAGAGGTTAGAAAGACATTTGTGCAATTTACACAACGAGGTATTTGAGGCGGCTGAAAGCCGCATAAATACTGAGTGTTCCCTCACTATACGTGAGGGTGTATCGCGCAGAAAAGGGCGCAGGCTGCGGAAGCGCGCGTTCCCTCACTATACGTGAGGGTGTATCGCCGCCGAACATAGTGAAGAAACAGCGCGAACAGTTCCCTCACTATACGTGAGGGTGTATCGATTGCGCGTTGTCATTGTCTGATATTGCTGAAGTTCCCTCACTATACGTGAGGGTGTATCGCAGGATATACAGAGAGAAATAGAAAAAGCCGGGTTCCCTCACTATACGTGAGGGTGTATCGGGTATCTTGACAAAGCGGAACAACAGCGACTTGTTCCCTCACTATACGTGAGGGTGTATCGAATCTTTTTTCTTCGGAAAATGATAATGCGCCGTTCCCTCACTATACGTGAGGGTGTATCATCGGGCCTTCTGAAAATACATATTCATGACCGGTTCCCTCACTATACGTGAGGGTGTATCATATCCATCCCGGGCGCGACTCTGTTATTGTACGTTCCCTCACTATACGTGAGGGTGTATCGCACTGGGGCGCGGCTGTACATCTGCCGACCTCGTTCCCTCACTATACGTGAGGGTGTATCGCGAATGCCGCTCCCAACATTATTACCAAATGGGTTCCCTCACTATACGTGAGGGTGTATCGAAAAAAATAACATTTTTTCAAAAGAGAGTTGGGTTCCCTCACTATACGTGAGGGTGTATCGGAACAGTATGAGCAGTTAACAGAACAGATTGAGTTCCCTCACTATACGTGAGGGTGTATCGGAAAGAAAGCAAGAAGATTTTATGCCGATAAAGTTCCCTCACTATACGTGAGGGTGTATCGGACGGAGGCGGAGCCGCCGGCCGGCCAGTATTGTTCCCTCACTATACGTGAGGGTGTATCATCCCGCCGTGTGACCAGCGCTCCACGGAGCTCGTTCCCTCACTATGCGTGAGAGTATATTAAATAGCCGATATTTTATATCGGCTGTTTTTTATTTTTCAATACATATAAAAAAATATCTTATTTTTCAGCATATTAAATATAAATAAAGAAAATAGGAGAAAAAAAATGTTTGTACTTCATTTAGAACACGCACCAGACAGCATCCGCGGTGAATTATCGTTATTCTCTCAGGAGATTGCCCCATTCACATTCGTCTCTAGCGCATCAGCCAGAACACGTGACAGATTATGGGAGGACATTGTTAATATTGATGGTATTTCGGCCGTTTTAATATATACGGATAAAAATGAACAGAAATACAGCGTAAAAAAAATTGGTTATCCATCATACGAATTTGAAAATTTTGATGGCCTGCAACTGATTGTAAAACCTGAAAACGCGTTGACAAAAATGATAGCAGAAAAATTATGGGCAAAACTAAATCCAAAAAAATCATTAATTGACCATATGTTAGAGACAGGAATCGTTGCCAGGTGTTTGATGAATGGAATTTTTAGGCCGCTGGTCAATAGACTCGTTGAATTAACTGGAATTAATGAGCCTGTTTTAAAACAGCAAATCATTTTTATTTGTGCAATGCATGATATTGGTAAAGCGCATCCAGTTTTTCAGGGGCGAGATGTTGAGACAAACGAAATGCTGCGAGGGTATGAACTAAACCAGGAGACAGTGTCTACAATGTTCAGGCACGAGGAGTATGCTGAGAAAATGATAAAAAAAACGGATTTATTTGGATTTGATGCGGATGCGCGTAGTAAAATAATGATTCGTCAAATAATCAGTTTACATCACCAAAAAGAAAAGGAAAGGGAAGAAAAAGATTTCGTAGAAATAAAATCAAAAATTTCTGAGAGATGGGGCAACATTCAAAAATACATCTATAATTATATCAAAGAGATTTTTCCGTGTGAAAAAATCGAATTTCCAAATATTGTATTTGATAATCCTGAGATTGGTTTTGTTGTAAAAAATGGAGTATTGGGAATCCTTATTACGTCTGACTGGATTGCATCAAATAATGAAGCAATGGATAACAAAACGATTCGTGATTTTTCTGATATTGGACAATATTTAGATTGGAAAAAGAGGGTCGTAACAGCATTTTTATTTGGCGAAAATTTAACACGTTCAGCATTTCCGGATGCTCGTTCGTTTGACAGTCTATTTCATTTCGGAGATGGTCGTCCGGTACAACGCGATGTTGTTGATATAGTACAGAAAAATAATATCAAGTTAATGTTAATTGAATCTGGCTGCGGCTCTGGCAAAACTGAGGCTGCACTATATGCCGCATCAGTCTTAGGTAATAAAAACGAATTGTCTGGAATTTATATGGGATTGCCAACAGGCACTTCTGCTGAGGCTATTCAGGGCAGAGTTGATGATTTTTTGACTGAGTTACAGATGCGAAAAACAAAATTATATACCTCAAAATCTATGCTATTGAGGGAAAATAATACTGAACCGTCATGGACAGATATCTCACGACAGAGATTGTTGGCTCCATCTGCAGTTGGAACCGTTGACCAGGTAATGACTGCTGCCAGACTAGTAAGATTTGAGAGCGTCAGAATGGCCGGGCTGTCGTCCAAAGTGTTGATTATCGATGAAATTCACGCGTATGATGCATATATGATTACGGTCATTGAGCGGTTATTACAGATTTGTAATGTTCTCGGAATTCCCGTTATTTTGTTATCTGCGACATTGCCAGTATCAACAAAAAGAAAATTGTTTTCAACAATAATTGACAAATCAGATATTGATATGCATAGTGGCTATCCGCTGATTTCATATGTAACAACTGATAATGAATTTTATGAATGCCAGTCCGAATCATATGAACCAGATAAAAATATTGAATGTGAATCATTGCCGATTCTGAATGATTACGAGTCAATCGCAGAGCTGGCTGTAAAAAACGTGGAGCGTGGTGGTTGTGAGTGCGTCATTATGAACACCGTCTCTGATGCAATCAATGTGTATGATAGTATTAAAAAAATTGCTGATGATAATTACAACGTTATCCTGTATCATGCGCGTATGCCAGAAACAACAAAAGACGAAAAAATAAAAAAGATTTTAAAATGGTGTGGAAAGGACAGAAACGAGAGACCGGAGCGAGCAATCATTGTTGGAACGCAGGTTTTAGAGCAGTCAATTGATATTGATGTTGATTATATGATAACAGCAATCTGCCCGGTTGACCTATTGCTGCAGAGAATTGGACGATATCATCGTCACGGTGATGAGGGAACAATTCGAGAACATATGGCGATAAAAAACGTTGTACAGGTTTTGGTCCCTGATGCAGATGATGATGCGGAATATGGCGGGACTGGTCACGTATATAAACCATGCTATTTGGATGCAACGCGCCAGGTGATAGTAGAGCGCCCTATATTACAAATACCATCATGTACGCCAGAGATTATCAATCGTGTGTATGAATCGGCAGACATCAAGACCGTGACAGAGGATAGAATCAAAAATGCGAAATCCGATGCCGGAAACATTAACATTGAAAATGGCTTTGAGCTGTATGAAAAATGTGTGCTCGGAAAATTGTCTGATAGATATATTAATGTACGAGAGTCTGGAGAGCCAACTGTACAGATTGCAATTCTGGATGAGGATGAAATGAAGGCGGCAAAAGAAAAAAGAAACAGAAACGATAAAAACAACAGCGAAATTAATGTAATTGAATTATTCAAAAGCAGCGTTGTGACTGTTCCGATGCATTATCTGGATGGTTTTGACGAGGGAGAATATGGAACTGGAATTTTTAGAGATGTGAAAATTTTCAGCTTGAATGATATTGTTAATCCTGATGGTGATAAAAAGATTTGTGTTGATGGCGAATATGGATTCAGGGTTTTGGATGTGTAAAGTTTGGTATACAAAATAAATTTTTTTAATATTTTTTACGATTTTTTGTTAACGAATGAGATTTTTCGGCATATTAAATATGTGACGAGGATGACAAAAGGCTTTTGTGCAAATTGCACAACGAGGTATTTGGGGCGGCTGAAAGCCGCGTAAATACTGAGAGTTCCCTCACTGTATGTGAGGGTGTATCGCGCAGAACGGCGCAGGAGGTGAGCAAAATGGCGTTCCCTCACTGTATGTGAGGGTGTATCGCAACATAATTCGAGAGAGGTGAAGAGATTATGGTTCCCTCACTGTATGTGAGGGTGTATCGCCCTTTACATATGCAGGACACATAGAACGAGAGTTCCCTCACTGTATGTGAGGGTGTATCGGCAAAAACCATTGACAGGCAAATAGATATGCCGTTCCCTCACTGTATGTGAGGGTGTATCGCCCTCACGTGCGCGCTCGCGCGCGTGGACAGAGTTCCCTCACTGTATGTGAGGGTGTATCGATGGCAGACTGTCGGCGCGTGAGATAGTCGGCGTTCCCTCACTGTATGTGAGGGTGTATCGATATTACCAACGGACGCAGGACGACCACCCCAGTTCCCTCACTGTATGTGAGGGTGTATCGATTTGGTAAGTAATCTGAGCCGGGAAGAGGTGGTTCCCTCACTGTATGTGAGGGTGTATCGCTTTTTTGCTTTATCGTGTACCTCAACGTATTGTTCCCTCACTGTATGTGAGGGTGTATCGAGATAGGGCTGAACACGACCGCCCTGGAGCAGGTTCCCTCACTGTATGTGAGGGTGTATCGCAGCCATGCGTGTAGGCGTACATATGCAACAAGTTCCCTCACTGTATGTGAGGGTGTATCGGGCTTTCAGCTCGTCATCCCCGGCCTCAGTGTGTTCCCTCACTGTATGTGAGGGTGTATCGGATTGCCGAGTTCAGGATGTCGCCGGAATGGCGTTCCCTCACTGTATGTGAGGGTGTATCGGCGCGGGCTCGGATGGGGGTAGAGTATGGCAGGTTCCCTCACTGTATGTGAGGGTGTATCGCTGTCGTGTTGTATTAGTCTCATATCTGTCTAGTTCCCTCACTGTATGTGAAGGTGTATCGACGCACAGACGGCATACACGCAGGCGGCAGAAATTCCCTCACTGTATGTGAGGGTGTATCGTGGATGCCAGAAGAACTCTGGCGGGAACGTCTGTTCCCTCACTGTATGTGAGGGTGTATCAATTAATAATATAGAAGGAACACGTTTAACGTTCAAGCTCCCTCATTATACGTGAGGGTATATCGCAGACTCTGACCGGATACTATTCTCATTATGACGTTCCCTCATTATACGTGAGGGTATATCTGAGCTGAATCATTTGCTTTTAGTCTGAATATAGTTCCCTCATTATACGTGAGGGTATATCGGGCAATTTGGGACAATTGATAGAAAAGGGGTTGTTCCCTCACTATACGTGAAGGTATATCGCATCTGACTCATTTTCAAATCCCTCTTGAAATGTTCCCTCACTATACGTGAGGGTATATCACAAGAGTTCGAACAAAAGCACCAGGAGCTGTAGTTCCCTCACTATACGTGAGGGCATATCTGTGTTTTTATTTTAGTCGAATGACGGCCGACGAGGAGCCTGCAAGGGATATAACCCAAAAAACCCGCAAAAAACTCTGAGCGCCTGATTTTTTCAGCATATTAAGTATAGCAAAAACGAAAAAAAATAAGGAGAAAAAAGATATCAAAAAAAACGTAAAGTTATACCCAGAACGGATGCCGGAAAATGTTGCTGTAAAAAAATAAAGGCGGATGGATGCCGGGAGAGAACGGGAGAGCGGCAAAATATAGAGATTCGGGGGTTGAAAGATAAGGAGGATTAAAGAAGATGAAAACAGTTATTGGTTATTTGGCTTTGATATTTGAAAGTATTATTATGTGTAGCATGGGGTACCCCATAACCACTTGGCAGTGGTGGGCTATAGTGATACTTACTATGTTATATGCATTTGTAACGAAATGATAATTATTCGGTGAATGCGAAATGTGTTTTTTCTTGCGAAAAATCCTGCATACTAAATTTGCAAAAATAAAAAACAACCACAAAGAAAGGGGCCAAAAAAAATGGCATATACACCGATGTTCGAAAAATTGATAAACACGAAACCTGAAAGAGAACTTTGTCTTAAGTTTTTGAAATTCCTGGAGGATAAAGGGATTGTACAGGGTGATATTAACACGGAAGAAATCGTTGCTAAGTTCTTTGAAATTGATATCGAGCAGGCAGAAGAAGAACGAAAAATGCTAATAAAAGAATTTCATGAAGCTGCGGCGGCAAATTCGCATACTGCGTCAGAAGCGCTGGCAAGAATGGGACGACAAAGAGAACGCAGAGAAAAGAAAGATGCTGGTATACATGCCGAGAACGCTGGAAGCGGAAACCGGGAAGAAGAAAAAGAGCTAAAAAAAGAAGCAGGAAAAAGAGCAGATGCAAAGGAAGCGGCAGAGCATGAAGCAGCCAAAGGAACCGAGGCTGAGGATGAGAATGTGGAGCTAAATAGTCATGGAGTAAATGCAAAAATTAAGGCACATATCTTTGATGATGCGAAAATGCGAGAATTTGGATTCACCGACTATGCAAAAGACCGATGGTATTTCTGCCGTGGTATTAATTTCAAGGGTGTTAAGAAAAAGAGAGATTTAAACAACATTGACATCTCGTTTTCTGTAACGATACCAAAAGACGGAAGCGATATCTGGATTGATATTTTGGACGAAGACTTCTGCCAGCCATACGATTACCAATATATCCTGAAAAAACACCCGGAACACAAGATTGCAAATATTGTGAAAGAACAGGTGGAGTATTGGATGGAAAAGTTGCAGGAAGAAGGCGTGTTGGAGGGACATGTAAGAGGGGAGTATATTTAAAAATCTAAGAGCAAAGAAAAGAGGCGAAAAGCCTCTTTTCTTTTGTTTGATATATTTTTATATTTTCTTTTTTGCGGCTGACAAAATTTCGTCCATATTGTCGTATGTCAAAACATTGGGATGCTGTTTCTCAAATTCAACAAGAATCTTTTTGTTCTCCCTCTCTTTGACACGAAATTCCTCGTATATATTGTGTATATCACATGAAAGACGCAAGAAAATCCCTTCTATAAATCCCCTGGATGATTCCGGCAGATTGTCGTAATCTCCATAAAGAGCTTTCGCTGCAAGTTTGATTTTTTCAAGCGAAATATCGTTTCCTTTCTGGTGTTCGCCTTCCAATATTCCAAGTATATCCGACAAGTCGTTTTTGTATTTTCTTCCCGCCATTAACTTCATAGCAATCAGATATTCCCCTGATACAGTACGAAACTCTACGATATTGGAAAATGTCTTGTAATGCCTGGAATATAAGCGAAGATTTGGAGAGTATGATGCGGTTTTCATGAAATCGGAATTAAGCCATCCATTTTGCAGATTTTCTTCGTCACGAATTTGGTTTATCGCCTCGGTCATTGCAGACGAAGCATAGATTACCGCATCGATATCGTTGCTCTGGTCTCTGAAGTCGTAATTAAGCATTACAGCGGCTCCACCCACAAGTATGATTTCTGCAGGCGTTTTATTGCCATTAAGTTTGCGAAAGCACTTTGCAAGTTTCCTTAAATATTCGTCAATGTTTTCTTTCGTAAATACAATGTCAAACAACGTTTCTCACCTCCACCTCAATAATGTTAAATTTCTTAAACTCTGGAATCGCATTTTTCTCTGCATTCTCAAAAGCTGTTTTGTCTGTTAATGACAATGCAAGAATGCTGTTTGGATATATCGGATTTTGCAATTTGCATGACCTGATATCGTTGTAGTTTCCGCAAAATGGCAGCCCGTTTTCGTGAGATAGGTAGTCTATCATTCCAAGAAGATAAAATGCCTTTGGATATTGCTTGGCTTGGTATAATGTCCTTATTTTGTCGTTTTGTAGAACGCCAATAATAAATCGCAGGTCGCCAAGTTCTTTGACCTGGTGGCATATTGTACTTTTGTAGGATTCAAATGTCATGTATTCCCTCGCTTTCTGGTTTTCAGTAAATTGTCAAATCAGTCATATTAAATATGCTTAAAAATATGCAAAAATATAAAGGGACGAGTAAAGACGATTAACTTTTGTCTAGTTATCTTTAAATAAGCCGCAACCTGCGGCTTATTTTTTTATTTTCGCTTCTTCCGGAATCCCGCATATTAAAAATGTAAAAATATTTCAAAAAATATACACAAAGAAAGGAAGCCAAAAATATGAGTAATATATCTTTTCAGGATGGAGTAGTTTTCTACGAATGTTCAGCCAATGAGCTGATTGACGTTGAAATTGAAGATTACGTTGATGAGTTAGTTTTCGGAAACAAAATGAATTGCGCTGTGTATAACCTTCTCAACGTAAGCAAATCATTCCCACAGATTAGAACAATCGTAATTGAAGAAGGAGTTGAAAAAATCCAAATCTGGAATAGAACATTTCCAAATGTTAAGAAAGTGATATCTTACAACAAGAAATTTCTGTCCGGAAACGTTCTTAAAGGGCTCGGAAATTCTACCGAAAACGAAATCATTCTCTTTAATTCATTTGTTAAGGAAGAGTGTGAGACGATTGATTTAAGCGAAGTTTCATGTATTGAAAGCCTCGCTTTTGAAAATTGTCAATCCGGAAATATCATTAATGATGATGATGTCGTCAGTTTTTTCCATGACGCATTTAAAAATTTTCATGGCGTTGCCAACCTTCCAAGACTGGAAGGCGGAGGACATGTCCTCGGACATATCCTGATGGATTACCAGTATGATATACCTGATTACATTAAGGCTATCAATGATACCGCTGATTTTTCAGGCAAAGCTATAAGGATTTCGGATGCTTCGCTGTTGTATAACATCAAGACCGCTTATGCACCATCAAAAATTGAGTTTAAGGGAGACAAGTTTAGTATTATTGAAATTATCAATATCATGAGAAATTTCAGACTTGAATCGCTTGAGATATTAGATGATAACCAATACCTCAAAACAATTGATGGTATCTTATATACGAAAGATATGAGGATGCTTATTAAGTGCTCAAAAAATAAGAGCGGACGTGTCGAAGTTCCTGATGGAGTGGAAGAGATAAGAGAAGATGCTTTTGCGTACTCCAACATATCTGAAGTTATCATGCCGGATTCAGTCAAATACATCGGTGAAAGAGTATTCTATGGCTGCCGCAAGCTGACACATATAAGATACAGTAAGAACCTTACGTATATTCCGAAGGAAGCATTTTCCGGATGTAATGCCCTTGATTTGTCTCATTTGTTTGATAACGTTAAAAACATCGGAAGTCGTGTAGCAATGATATCCGGTCTGATTAATATACCTGACGGAGTTGAAAACATTGCAGAAGAAGCATTCTGTTTTAATAACAAAGACGAAGATTCTAAAGTAATAATTCCCCCATCGGTAAAAACAGTTGGGCTTAGGAGCTTTTACGGAGCAAAAAATATAACCGTTACAACCAAAAACGGAATTCTGCCAAAAGGATTTTTCAAGGCGATTGGCTACCAGACCTACAGTAATAATTCATATTCAGCCATATCTATAACCGTAGACGGCAAAACCTGTATGGTTTCTCCAGATGGGGAAAATGCCATGTTTGATGTGTATTTCGAGTTCTATCCGTTTGACCCGGAAATCATATATCAGCATTACGCAGACCTGGAAACCGAAACCAGAGGTGATTTCTTGGCTTTTGTGTATTTTAACACAAAAAGTATAAGAGAAAGAGAAGCCGCCAAAAAAGGCTTAAGAAAGAATTCGAAAGAATATATTAACATACTTTATTTCCGCAGCAAACATCATCCCGAAGATAGGGAGAATAAGGAAAAGCTTATTAAATTTCTGTCTTACGGTTTTGCGTCAGAAGAAGCAGTCAAAAATCTTATTTGCATGATGGAAGAAGATAAGGACACTACTTTAATGGCGTATGCGATAGATGCGTTGAAATATTATGATATGAATGATGGATTTGACCTAAATTAGCCGTCGCATACTTGTAACTTCAGTCGTGAGTTAATTAGACGACTCATAAAAATATCGTTTACGACATTTTGTTTCTCTACGTTTCGGCGTAGAGATTTTTTTTATTTTCATTAAATTTTTTCGTAAAAAATCGTCCAATTTTTAATTTTTTCGGCATATTAAATATGCAAGAAATTTAAATACAAATTTTTACAAAAGGAGGTGTCTTGTATGGAAATTACTTCAAGCTATCAAGTAGAAATCTTATCAAATGCAGATATGAAAAGCACAGTGCAGATTTACCGCAGGGCACTTGCTTTCGTTATTGATGTATGCAATAAAGAGCTTTAGCATATTAAATATGTGGATGAGAGATTAGAAAGACATTTGTGCAATTTGCACAACGAGGTGTTTGAGGCGGCTGAAAGCCGCATAAATACTGAGTGTTCCCTCATTATATGTGAGGGTATATCGCACAGAGTCGCGAAAAAAGCTCTGTCGGAATTGTTCCCTCATTATATGTGAGGGTATATCATATCTGAGATTTTAACAGCAGACGAAGAAGAAGTTCCCTCATTATATGTGAGGGTATATCAGAATTACCTCCTCCGGGCAGGTTTGCGGGCTCGTTCCCTCATTATATGTGAGGGTATATCGGGAATGCCGAAAGTGCTGTCTATCGCGTCCAAGTTCCCTCATTATATGTGAGGGTATATCGCCTGTTTCTGTTAAATGGTTCAGCATCTTCTGGTTCCCTCATTATATGTGAGGGTATATCGATTATTGTAAGATAAAAGAGAATTTAGAACAAGTTCCCTCATTATATGTGAGGGTATATCGGATTGGACGCCATTTATTCCAGCAAGGGAAAAGTTCCCTCATTATATGTGAGGGTATATCGGAGAGTGCATGAAAAAGCAAGTACAGGTGCAAGTTCCCTCATTATATGTGAGGGTATATCGGAAGAGGGATGAGTGACCAAAGGGAGGGCATCGTTCCCTCATTATATGTGAGGGTATATCATAACTGCAGGAGATAACCAAAAAACTCCCGGAGTTCCCTCATTATATGTGAGGGTATATCGCATCTTGCCGTCAATCTTGGCTTGCTCCGTGTGTTCCCTCATTATATGTGAGGGTATATCGCGGTGCGGAATTTTATTCAGTGTTGCTTCAGCGTTCCCTCATTATATGTGAGGGTATATCGCATTCGGTCAACGATTAGGATTCAACAGACACGTTCCCTCATTATATGTGAGGGTATATCGGTGCATTCATGTGCTGATATACATTCATATCGGTTCCCTCATTATATGTGAGGGTATATCTGACAGAAATTTCGACATATCACACGCGGAACAGTTCCCTCATTATATGTGAGGGTATATCGAAATTGGCAATGGCATCCTTCAGGCATCAAAAAATATAAATGTAGTTGACGATAGTATCCCGCAAATTGCCTAAAAGGAGGTGAGAAAAATGAGTGGAGACACCGAATTCTGAAACACAACAACGCCACATACACAATACACAACATTTACAGCCCGGCAATTCTTTTGCCGGGCTTATTTTTACGTTTTTCGCTATTGCAAAAATCCCGCATATTAAAATCGTAAAAATATATTTAAAACTAAAACAAAGAAAAGGAGACTTAAAAAATGAGTAAAAGCAAATGGATTTACAAAAACCTCAAAAGTCCGGAATTCAACGTACTTGCAGAAAAGTTTGGTGTACATCCGGCCATCATTAAGATTCTCGCTGACCGTGGTGTGCAGGGAGAGGACGCTGTAAGGGAATACCTGGAAGCAGATATTGCAACCGTTTCTGACGGTTCAGAACTGACGGATATGCAGCGCGGCGTTAATATTGTCTACGACGCAGTGCAGGCAGGAAAATATATCCGCATCATGGGTGACTATGACGTGGATGGCGTCTCCAGTACATATATCCTCTACAAAGGTCTGACCGGACTTGGTGCCAAATGCGATAAGTTCATACCGCATCGTATTACAGATGGTTATGGTCTTCATGAACCGGCAATTCGTGACGCATATGAAGCCGGCGTGCAGGTTATTCTGACCTGTGATAATGGTATTGCTGCCGCGAATGAAATTAAGCTGGCGAAAGAATTAGGAATGACGGTTGTAGTTACTGACCACCATGAGGTTCCTTACGAAGTAAGGAACCTCTCCCCGACAGACGACTCTGCGAATGCAGAGGAGGATGGAGAAGGTGAAGTACCTTATGAAGCATCAGAAGGTGAAGTTCCTTACGAAACACCAACCGAACCCGGAGATAATGAAGGCGCTCGCCACTACATCATCCCTGACGCCGATGCGGTCATTGACCCTAAACGTCCTGAAGATGACGGCGTTTTCAAAGAAATTTGCGGCGCTGTTGTTGCCTGGAAGTTTATGTGGTGCTTATACAAAAAATTCGGAAAAATTGATGAATTCAACAATTCCGATTTTCTTGAAATTGCATCTCTCGGCACTGTCTGCGATGTAATGGAATTACAGCATGATAACCGTGCAATCGTTAAAGAAGGGCTTAAAAAAATGCAGAACACTTCAAATATTGGCCTGCAGGCGCTGCTTGAAGTTCTTGGACTGAAAGACAAAGCTCTGACCTCTTACGATTATGGTTTCAAAATCGGCCCATGTATTAATGCCGAAGGCAGACTTGATACCGCAAATGAGGCCTTTGACCTGCTGGTTGAGACTGATTATCAGAAAGCGCTCGAAAAAGCCGCTCAGATGCGAGACCTGAACGTAGAACGTCAGGAACTCACAAAACAGGGTATGGAAGCTGCTTTCAAAATCATTGATGCAGAAATGCAGGATGACAAAGTTTTGGTTGTCTACCTTCCGGAAGTGCATGAGAGCATCGCCGGCATTATCGCCGGCAAAGTCCGTGAGAAATACTGCAAACCTGCTTTCGTCCTCACAAAAGGTGATGGCGATTTCCTGAAGGGCTCTGGCCGCTCCATTGAGGCATACAGTATGTATAACAAAATGGTTGAGGTCAAGGATTTGATGCTTGGCTTTGGCGGTCATCCGCTGGCAGCCGGATTATCTTTGAAAGAAGAAAATCTGGAAAAATTCCGTCAGGAACTTAACGCCCGCAGTGGTCTGACTGATGCGGATTTTATCCCGAAGGTTATGATTGACGTAATTCTGCCGGTTGACTTCCTGACACAAAGCTTCATCAAACAGCTTGAAATTCTGGAGCCTTTCGGCAAAGGGAATGAAAAGCCAGTTTTTGCCCAGAGCAATGTTAGGGCAATCCGTGCTGAGATTATCGGCAAAAACAAAAATGTGCTGAAAATCACATTCAATAGTCGAAACTGCAAAAGCGGTGTATGCTTCCATGACATTGAAGCGAAAGAGCAGCTTTTAAATCAGAACGGAAAACTGTATGACTTCAAGATGCTGTATTACCCGACACTCAATGAGTGGAATTGTGTGACCAGCATTCAAGCGAATATTCAGGATATCTGTTAATTTTGGATTGATACCGGCGGCTTCGCCGCCGGAGAAAGGAAAAAATAATGAGAAAAGAAACAAAAACTACTGAACTTGCAAACACTGATAGAAAATGCCAGGACTGCAAACTGCTTCCATTTTTGGTTGAGTTTTTCTTTGGAGTGGAGGTAATCTTTGCAATACGTTTACGCGCTACCTGGATGGTTGATTACAAAAACAGTAACGGAGACATATACAGTGTGTATTGGCAGTTCAGCCTGAAAGACCCTTGGCTGCTTCCTAAATATGACCCTAATTTTTGTAGTGGGCCACTATATGGATGGCTGTTTTTTTACTTCGGAAGAAAGAAAGAAAAATCCACAAATCGATAACTCGATAACAATATGCCGGCAGAAAATGCCGGCATTTTTTTTCTGAAGATTTTGCATATTGTATATGTAGCACAAAAAATAAACAAAAGAGGTGATAAATATGAAAAAGACTGTATCTCTGACATCAACAATCCTGATGACTATTTATACGGCACTGGTAACCATCCTTAATCTCGGAATATTCGCCATTGCTGCAGTTTTCGGCCATCTGTCTGGCAGCAGCCTGACGAAGGGCTGGATGGTTGATGGCACTGACCTCGGCCCGCTTGCATCCGGTACCAGCGCTATTGCGTCAGCAATGATACTTGTGGTTGCTTTTGTATTGCTGATTCTTACAATCACGCTTATTGTTGCGACGGTATTGTCTTACAAATTTATCGGCAGCGGTAAGTTTAAGAATGATGCCTGGATGAAAATCGTAATCTTTGGAATCTCACTCCTTGGATTCGTGTTCACAACAGACAACTATGGATTTATGGCGTTTTGTGAAGTTGTATTCCTGGCTATGCCGATAGGACTGTCTGTTGTTGTTCTTTGCGATGACAGCGATGACAACGAAGAAGAGCCAAAAGCAATAAAAGAAGCTGAAAAAGAAACCATAAAAGAGCCAGAAACAAATGGTGAAAAAGAAGAAGAAAAAGAATCAGAAATATAATTGCAGGTATTGCCTGCGGAATTTATAAAAACAGCGAAAAATTAAAAATTTCGCTGTTTTTTTTGCATATTAAATATGCAGCAAAACAACAAAAAAAAGAGGAAAGAAACATTGAAAAAGAAATACAAAATCAACCTCCATATTCTGGAGGCGTGCAATTTTAGATGCCGGCAGTGTTTTTCAAAATTTGGAACGGAAAAGCTGCTGCCGATGAAGGATTGGAAGAAAATCGTGGACAACTGCATTGCCGGAGCTGATGTGGCTGAGTTTAATATCGCCGGAGGCGAGCCGATGCTGTATCCGGGGCTGGTGGAGCTGGTGCAATACATACGAGATAAAGAAGTAAAAGTTTCGCTTATTACGAACGGCTCGCTGATGAACGAAGAATGGATTAAGAACTACGCCGGGATGTTTGAGACCATCGGCTTTTCGGTGGACAGTATTAACGATGAAACAAACAGAAAGATTGGAAGGTGCGACAGAAACGGAAAAACAATACCCACCGGTAGGATTGTGGAGCTCTGCGGGCTGATTCGGAAGTATGCACCGGGATGCCGGATTAAGATTAACACCGTTGTTTCAGCATTAAATAAAGACGAAGTGATGTCTGACTTTATTGACGAAATTGCCACTGACCGGTGGAAAATACTGAGGATGAAGACGTTTAGTATGGCAGCTTCTCAAACCTGGATATTCAGGTTTCGGATGAAGAATTTGAGCTTTTATTATGCGATAAGTTTGTCATATTAAAACTTGTAATAGTAATTTGTTTACGCCGTATTATCGGCGAGAAAGAGAGGAAAATATGAAGACAACAATGACACCCAGCTCACGTTGTTTAAACGTGAACTGTGAAATGGTAGAGGCATTTGAAGCAGTATTGCCTCAGTCTATTTTGGCGAAACTGGAGCCTTTTAGTTTTGCCATATGCTGTAAGGACGGTGGATACGCCATCTGTTTACAGAGCTTTAAAGCTCTTTCAGATGACGTATATCATGGTCCGTTGACAAAATATATAGACAAAAACAACTGGTTTGGTTTTGTCGACGACGTAAAGTCCAAGCCTGAATATAAGGCTAGACTTGCAGAGTTACATGTCCCGGCAGCTATAGCTCCAGAGATTGAACTTCTGGAGCTGCATAAGCAGTGGAACGACCACAACAAATATGTCATCGATAAGTTCATTCGTTTTGATGCAGTGTATTATATTCCACTGCATGATACAACAATTCCGTCAATAATCAAAGCAGCAAAAATCTTTTCAGGCTATGGCGATTGACAGAATTGGCCATCTACCAGAAAGGAGGTTGTTTTAGGATAGCAAGCGGGAATCCTCGGTAATTTAAGATAATAAGTGAAAATTCTCGGTTATTTAATTTTCGAGATGAAAACGCCTAGAGATACAAATAAATAAAAATATCGCTTGCGACATACTAATTTCTCTACGTTTCGGCGTAGAGAAATTTTTATTTTCTGCAAAAATTTTTCGCAAAAAATCGTCCCGTTTTAGGTTTTTTCGGCATATTAACTATGTAAGAAAAAACAGGAGGTTTTTGATATGGCAAAGAAAAAGTCCATACGGGTTGATTTTGTGAAATCTTGTATTACATATAACAAACT
>ENA-OQIE01000860-OQIE01000860.1-human-gut-metagenome-genome-assembly--contig:-NODE-860-length-16780-cov-11.688798_pt1 | contig 16780 bp, 10 predicted proteins | sample MGYA00242569_ERZ504731 | MGnify/ENA primary metagenome ERZ504731 (study PRJEB26092, sample SAMD00036208) | human gut metagenome | host: Homo sapiens | study: EMG produced TPA metagenomics assembly of...
CGTTTTGGGGTATATGCCGCCCCTTAAATTCTTGGAGAGCAAATTCACCTAACCCCATCCAAATTTATTGCGCCTTAAAAGCTTGGCATGTTGAAAGAATGGTGCGTTGATAGGTGCTAGCTTAATTTGAACAGGCCAAGATGTTAGTTGACTTGATACATCAATCAATGGACTTGATACAACTGGATTCAGTGTATGCATCATAGATCCAGGACATCCTGTATGCATGGTGCCCGATTCTTGCATGCGTTTTTCCATATTCTTTTTTACTGCCTCTTCATCATAGGCTAAAGTATCTTTTTCAATGAATGAAATAGCACCCGTAGGACATGTAGGTAAACAATCACCTAGTCCGTCACAATAATCATCACGCATTAATTTCGCTTTTCCATTCACTAAGCCAATGGCTCCTTCATGACAGGCATCCACACAGATACCGCATCCTGTACATTTATCTTCATCAATTTGTATAATTTTTCTTAACATAAAATCATCCTCATTTCTTATGAACTTATTTTAGTGTATAATACAATCAATTTATGTTGTTTAAACAACGAAAGGAAGATATTTATGGATTCAACATTCAAACAATACAAGAAAAATGAAATTATTTATCATATGGAAGATATTCCTCAAGCCATTGGCATTGTCAAAGAAGGAAGTGTTGTCATAGAAACTGTAGACTTTTTAGGCAATGTTTCCCTATTGTCACATATAGGTTTCAATCAAATGTTTGCGGAAAGCTATGCCCTAACCAAAACACCTATGTATGTATATGTTAGAGCGGTTGAGGATTGTACAATTCAATTTTTAGATGTTCAAGCCTTAGAAAAATCCCCAGAATTAAAAGATCAAATGATTCAAATACTTTCAAATAAGAACAAAATGTTGTCACAACACATATTTCATATTTCCAACAAAACCATTCGTAATAAGGTGTTGTCTTACTTATCGTTTATGAAACTAGAAACACAAAATTCTACCTTTAAGATTCCGTTTGATCGTCAACAGATGGCTGACTATTTAAATGTAGAACGAAGTGCTTTATCAAAAGAACTTTCTAAAATGAAAAGTGAAGGTTTAATTGATTATCACAAGAACACCTTCACTGTTTACTCTATTTAATTTTCACTGGTACAAAACCATCATCCGTTAATATCTGTAGTTCTTTAAATCCGCAAGATTGAATTAATTCTAAACTTTCTTCAAAAGCACAATCCAAATAGTTCTTATCATGACAATCACTGTTTAGACAAATACGTGCATTCTTTGCGTATAAATATTCCAATATATTCTTAGATGGATATGGTGTTTTACGATAACCTCTTGCGATAGCTCCTGTATTCACTTCAAAAATCTTGTCGTTGATCAGCAATCGATCAATACAATCACAAACAATATTCATATAGTCTTTATCATCAAATTTAAAATAGGATTCGTCCTCATTATATTTGGCGATCAAATCCAAATGTCCAATGATATCTACTTCTTGCCAGTCATACATATTCGATAAATCAGAATAGTAGTCTTTACACATCTTTTTATAGTCACTAGAATACGATTCAAACAAGGAATCAAATACAGACTTTGAATAATCCACAGCAGTCTCACCTAAAAAATGTTTACTTCCAATCACATATTCAAATGGAGCTTTTTCAGATATTCTTCCTAACATATCTTCTTCAATGCCTAAATGGATTTGAATAGACGAAGCGTATTTCGATTTAATTCTCTCAACCTCTGAAATATATCCTGAAGTATCTCGCATGGAACTTGTATCCACGTCCAAATATCCATGGCCTGAAAATCCTAGAATATCAAAGCCTTTTGAGATAGCTTCTAAAGTCATTTCTTCAATCGTATCTTTTCCATCACAAAAGATGGAGTGTGTATGTAGATTCTGTTTCATGATAACTTCTCCAACCAAGCTTTACAGCCTTCAAAAATATCATTATAAGCCGTTTCAAAATCATTGGTGTACCAAGGATCTGAAACATCTCTTGATAATAATTTATAGATTTTATGATCTGGATCATTATTGAACATACGATTTAAATTACGCATATTATTTTCATCCATATAAATTAAATAGTCATACGACAAATAATCACTCATTGTAGCTTGTCTTGCATAATGTCTAGAAAATGGAATCTCCTTTTCTTTTAGTTTACGCTTAGCCGGAGGATAGATATCATTACCAATTTCTTCACGACTTGTAGCTGCACTAGAAACATATAATTCTACTCCATTTTTCTTTGCCAAATCTTTCATAATGTACTCAGCACTAACACTACGACATATGTTCCCATGGCAAATAAATAATATTTTTATCATAATCAAATTCTCCTTTATATATAGCACATTTCCTTTATGTAAAGGTAATTTTATTTTTCTCTTATTTTTGTAACTTCTTATAAGTTTGTATAACTTTTCATATCTTTTTAATCAAAAGGTGCACATAAGGTGCAAATTGAATTTTATTTGGTGCAAACTTAATTTTTATATAGAAATATGGTTATTCACCTCATGAAGCTCTTCAATAGCTTGCCTTTCTACAAGCTATTTTATTATACCACCAATGTTTCATGTTTTTCTATTTACCATGCATTTGCAAAAAAGCTATATATAAAAATAGCGAAATGTTAATATTGTAACATTCCGCCGAATGACTAACCCGTTTAAGAAAAAAGCTTAGTTAAACATCTTTATTGTTTTATACAGTTAAATGTACTTTCCAATCTGATGGAAGATTCATTGCTGCAAGATTGACTATGCCATTATAACTTTTAATTAAATTATCGAAATCATCTACAAATACTGTCCATTCCTCATCAGATGAGCGTAAATACTTCATTGCCAATAAAATTTGATATAACCCATTATGTACTGGCAGTGGTGTAACCTTATCTGCGTCTAAAATCTCTGGCGTCGTATGTATTGTGCGATTATAGATTCTGGAATTATGAGCACACATATTACGCAATATTGAAACACTCTGTAACCATGAAGTAAGCATTTTTTGTGATGGATTTACCAAATTTCCTTTTTTCGATTTATATTGGTAATTAGTCGCCAAGATAGAATATGAACTTCCAACACCTGTTTTCAAATTTTTAATTATTTTCGATAATGTTCCAAAAGAAAGAACCTCAACAATCGCCCATACAGGCACCTCTCCATCATGATTATCAAAATTATGTTTAATAAATACATCATTAGAACGAGCAATTTCTGACGCTACCATAGACATATTCTGCCAATACAATTTTTTCTCTTTAAAAATAGATGAATCTTGCAAAACAAGAGGTTCACCATATATAAGTAACGCCTCTATTAATCGTACTCTTAAAGCCACCTCAATTTTAGAAATCATAAAGAAAACTAAGGCAGATAATTTCTGATCAAATTGATATAATTTCAAAATGTCTTCAAACTTTGTTCCAGGAACATACTTCTTTGTAACATTATCATATAAAGGAAATGAGTAGCCTCTCAAACGATAAAATCCAATTGATTTTAATGCCTTCTCTACCTCTTCGCGAGATGTAATCTTCATTCCTGCATTTACGTAAGATTGCACTTGTTGTCCTATTGTTAATATTTGTTTTGGATACTGATACATAAAACACCCCTAAATGAAAAAAGTCCCACCGGGTTGCGCATGAATTAGTCAGAGGCGTGGTGAGTTCTGTTAATATAATTATACACTTTTTAATGTTGCTGTCAAAGATTTCTTTTAAGTGAAAGCACTGTCAAAACACATTAATATTTTACTTAACGTAAAAACCTTTAATTCAATTTGTTGATGAAGTTATCCAAAAGGTGCATTTAAGGTGCACAAATCCTCTTAATTTCTTTTAATATTCTTTATATAAAGCAATTTATTGATATTAGAATATATTCCCATGGCAAATAAAAAGCACTTTCTTCATAGTCAAAACTCCTTTACTTACAGCATTTTCATAAAGATAAAAGCAGTTCATATAAAATAACTGCTTATATCTTAACTTTTAATACTTTCTTTTACAAAAAGTATATATCATCACACAATTAATCGCCAATCCAAAATTAAAAAGACCAATCAATGGTCTCTCAATTACTATTTTCTTTTAATCTTCTTCCAAGAATAACAATCATTCCAAAACTACACAATGCAAGAACAATCCAAATCGTTTTTTTCACTTGAGCACCCGTATTCGTATCTTCTGGAGGATTCTTCTCACTTGGTTTTTCTGGAACAGATGGAGGCACATTATTTGTAAGCCATGTCACCTTTGGTTCTACCTTTACATCATACATGAAATATCCATCTATATCGGATGGAACACTTACTAAAAATGGTGCAGATTCAAACGTATCATTTCCATTCTTTACAGAACCAATCTGTGTAATCAAATACATACCTTCATTTAATTTACTAAATATAGTATGCCCAGTACTATCTGTAAGCTGTTGATTTCCAGAAATACTTTTTTTTCTAGCATATTCCAATAACTGTTTAGCCTGTTTATTTCTAGCTTCTGCACTCGTATCATTTAATGAAATACCACAATCCACAAATGAAGATTGCCATGACCAATTTCCATTTTCTACATATTGAATGGGGATGATCTCAAACTTAGCTCCAGACAAGATAATCTTTTCCTGATTATCTGTTCTTCCCTTATAGTCAATATCAATACTTCCCGTTCTACTGTCTGCATGAACTTGAATAAGAGAGACAGACAACAAGCTAATAAGGAGTAGAAAGAGCGAATATATCTTTAATTGTTTAATCACTTTTTCTTCCTCCTTTTCTTATCATATAAACTATATAGCATGGCTATAACAAGTCCTATAAAAATAATTCCAAGTGTTACAATCAATACCTTTGTGGTAAATGATAGTTCTATACCTGCACTAGTGTTTTTCTCAATCTTTACAGCTTCCTTATACGGAATACGATGACCTCTAACCAAGAGTCTATGCGTATTGATTGCGTATGGAGTACAAGTAACTAATGTCGCATAATCTTGTCCGGGTACGATTGATAAAGCTTCTGTTTCTTCTGGTAATACAGTAAGTATTTGATCCACTTTATATGCCAATGTCTCATCTAAGACTTTGATGTAGAACACATCCCCTTTAACAAGCTTATCCATATTCGTAAATAATGTTTTTGTAGGCAAACCCCTATGACCTGTTAATACCGTATGTGTACTTTCTCCACCAACAGGAAGAGAAGTTCCCCAGAAATGACCAACTCCAGCCTGCAATACAGATTCAGAAGTACCATGATAAATAGGAATCTCCACTTTAATCTTAGGAATACGAATATAGCCCATCATACCAGATCCATCCACATTTAATAAGCTTTCATATCGAGCATCCAAACTTTTTTCACCCTGAGAAAAAGGATCAATCAAATCAATATTACTCAGCATTTCCTTATTGTATGCACGAGCGTCCTCAAGCATCTTTTCTTTTTCCGCATTACTTAAACGAACACTTTCCGCATCATAATTCGATACAACTTTCGAACCATTCTTTTCATTTACATAACTACTGACTGTAGGATATAACAACACGGCGAATGCAACGACAAGCACAAGCAATCGAATTATATCTTTTATAGTCATTTTTCTTTTCTTATTACTCTTCATTGCATTTCCCCTATCGTTATATGGGAATCGCGGTCATCTAAACGACAACCGCATTCCATTAATTAACAAGCTTTTCTTTTATCACGAATGAAGCTTACAGCAACTCCAAATACTAATAGAATAGCTACACCTGCAAACACGATAACACCTGTGCCACCTGTTGATGGTAATAGTGATCCTGTGCTGTTTTCGATGTCGATAATTTTGTCTGTTTCATCAGTACCATCTTTGGAGATAGTCCAATTATTTACATCAGTATCTGTACTCTTAGTGATTTTAATTACAACTGGTCCTGTCAACTTATTGAACCCATCTGGAGCTTTTGTTTCAACTAAATAATAAGTTCCTTCAGCAAGTCCATTTACACGAAGGTTGTATCCTTTTCCTGCAATATCTTTTACTGATTTAAATTCAGTGGTACGAGAAGTAGAATCTACAACATAGTTTCCATTGCTTCCTGAAACTGTAATTGCGTTTGTACCTGCTTTTGCGTCTTCTTCAGTTCTATAAAGTACAAATTTAGCTTCTGCTAATTTTTCATCATTTTTAGCATTTTTCTTTAGAATATCTAATGGATAAGTAGGCGTTTCAGCTTCACTAGGTGTAGTTGTTGTTATTTCACCTGGTTTATTACCATATTCTAATTGAGCCTTATTCTTTTCTGTTACAACGGCATTTGCGTTTACTTTTGCGTAATAAGTAACAGTGAATTCTTTACCTTTGTTAGCTTGGTTAGCTCTTACCCATGCAGATAAATCAAGAGCCATAGTTCTATTTCCAGTACCAGAAAGTGCAGCTGTTGTAGGTGCTTGACCTCCATCTGTAATGCCTGCTTCTTTAAATGCTGCTGCAACTTTTACTGCATTACCAGAAACAGCAGTACCATTTGCATCATCCACAAAATCCAAACCTGTTGATAATTCATCATGAATAATATATTGATATTGTTCATATCCTGTTGTATCTGGAATAGAACCTTTTACTGTATATGTTACAACTTGTCCAATTTCAACAGTTTTTTTATCTGCCTCTTTTGTGATGCTAGGAGCTTCCGTTTTTAAGTTAACTGTATTTGTTGTGCCATCTACTGTAACTAAAGAAGATTGAATTTCTTTTCCACCAGTAACATAAACTAAATAATAACCTGCTTCTAAATTACTAAATGTATAAGATGTTGTGTTTTCTCCTGTGATTTTTCCAGAAGTTGCTGTTGCGGACAAATTGTTTGTCAAAGCATACTCAGTAAATTTATTTGCGAAATTTTGTACTTCAGTTGTGTTATTTGCTCCTAAGCTTAATACAGCCTTAGCAAAATCCTCATCTTTTGAGTTCTCATTAACTTTATTGCCTAACACATTTGTTAAAGCACTTTTATAGCCTGTAGCAGTATTTACTGTATAAGCATAGTTTGTAGTTTCACCACTTTTTGATTCTGTAACATCAAACAATTTATATAGATTGATTGTTTGATCTTTTAATGTTTGTGTTGGAACTCCTTCCCCTGTTTTCACATTGACAGTTAATGTACATTTTTGTTCTGCAGCATATGCTGTAACTGTCATAGTCATCATCATGATGGCTGTCAGCATGGCTGCTGCCAATTTTTTAATTCTTTTCATTTTTTTACTCCTTTTCTTTGAATCGAATTTCTATAGCTTTTCTGCAAGCTGATTTTTCTTGTTTCTTTTTTTGCCAGTAACAAGATAAATTGCTAAAAGCAGAAGACCTATCAAATAAATTAAGTATCTTCCATTACCACCTGTATCAGGTAATCCTGGGAAGTGTTTGTTGGTTATTGTTAACGTAAATCCATCTTTCGATGTTTCTGTCGTATAACCCTTTACTTCCGCTTCTGTAACGGAATACTCGTAATAATAAATGTCATCTCCAACCTTCTTGTAAGCTGGTAATCCTTCGTCGATTACTTTCTTCCAAGTCGATTTATTGACATCACCCTTTATTTCGTAATTCTCATATCCTGGAACAGTTTCAATATGTTTATTGTTATCCGCACCTGTCCAAGTACGAGAAATTGTTACCGTAATACTTTTTGGTCGAATTCCACTAAAATTATTGAGATCCTTCCAAACCTTGTTGATTGTTAATTTTATATTCTCATCACAAGGATCTTGTGACTCTGAAGGTTCAGGCGTGTCACTTTCTCCTGTGTTTAAATTTGTTTTTGTGTCTGACATTAATACAGCTTTCGCATTGGATTCATATGCATTTAGCTCCACTTTTTCTGAACCACTCGAATTCGTAATCTGAGCATTTTGTAAATCATCATACTTTTCAACTGGCTTCATATGTCCTAATGTATAGATATCCCAACCCATTGAAGCATTCTGTGAAAATCCCGTATTTAATTTTGTTGCATTCTTTTTAATTTCATCTAATGACTTATCTAATTTTCTATAAATACGATAGTTGTTCTTTTCCCCCTCAATATTTTTCCGTGTATTAAATTTATACACTGAATCAAGTTCACTCTTTCCACTAAATGGTCCAACTTTTTGAGAAGCACCACGAACAACGTCGCATAAATACATATCATTATTTTCTAGTAAACCTTCGTTGTTGAATCCGACAAAGCCTCCGCTAATTCCGTTATTACCGGAACCATCTTTATCATTATCGGCACCACCGCCAAAGACATCATAGCCAGAACTTATTCCATAAACCTGACTGCCCGTAATCTTTGTACGATTGGCCTTAATCAAACTTACACTGATATTTGATTTTGTATCATTATCAGCCTTGATTCCATTTTCATCACATGGAAGTTTAATAGATGAATCTCCGATTGTTATGATTGCAAGATCTGTTTGTTGATTATTATCTTTCGATTTTTTTGACAACCCTACGGAAATATCCAATCCAAGTAAGTTTACATGAAGTAAATTTCCCTTATACAATGCTTCTACTTTAACGATTCCTAAATTGATTTTCAATAAATCTAAATCTTGAATCTTATCCAAATATAGTGCTTTTACAAGTCGGTTAAGAACTGCAAACAATACATTTACAGGACCAGAATCTAGTTTTGCATCTGCCAAATACGCAAAGCTAGTCTTTCCTACAAATCCACCCGCAATTTCATTGGATGCGACTTGTTTTAAACCAAGAGAAGAATTACTACTATCTCCAGCTGTACAATTTGACATTCTAGCTAGGTTTGCATAGCCAATAAAGCCTCCGGCAATCGGTTGTTCTCCACCCGTACTTTGAACAGTATAGCCACCATTGATTCCTGTAACTGTAGAATCATCAATGTGAGAGCCGAAGACATCCATGACTCCTAAAGCACCACCTAAAAGCTGACCAGTATTGTTGCCAAGAACATCAATCTTATCTGCTCCAACAACTCCACTCTTACCAGAATATCCGACAAAGCCACCAACACTATTCAGACCTCGAACATTACTTAAGTTCGTTACTGTACTGTTTTTAACTGATCCATTTAATAGTGAACCACCAAAACCTCCAGCCGTTCCACTATATGTAACCTCATTATTCTGACTATACTTTTCAGCAACTTTTGCACTGACACTAAGCCCCGCATCAATACTTCCACTTACATTTCCATAATATACATAGCTTCTAAATGCATCTAGTACATCGGTTCTTCCAAGCTTTAATAATTTATCAAGAAGCGAGGTCTCATTTCCTGCACTGATATTCGCAACACCTGCAACATCCGCAATTCCAAAACATCCACCGGCATATTCGCCACCAATTACTGAACGAATATTCTTTGCGGTAACTCCTGCCTGTACAACATCCTTTTTACCAAGTACAGTTCCTTCCAGATTTCCAGCAAATCCTCCTGCCGCTTTTGCATAAGAAGTATTATTTCCTACACTAGCATAAGCACCATTTACGATGATTCCCCAGTCATTCCATGCTTCAACATCTGCATATTGAATTGTTGCAACCGTAGCGTTTAAGACTTTAATAAAATCTGTAGGTGTATTTAATAAAGTACCTAGCAACTTGCTTAACAAGCCCTCACCACGAACCGGATCTACTGTAGCGACACTGCCAGGCCTTGAACTACCTACAAAACCTCCGACATAGCTTGTTCCATCCACTCGTCTAAGCTTAGTGACCTTACAATGTGAGTTTTCTTCTCCCCAGATTTGACCACCAATTAGTTTTCCAACATAACCACCCGCATATCCAAGAAGATCTTTATCATGTATTCGATTTGACTGAACCGTAAGACCACTTTGATAGCCTTCTACAGAAGATTGTTTAATTACTGGTACAAACACATTTAGTACGTCAAGCATCTGACTCAGTGGTAATTTCAATTCTAAAATGTCTAAATCCCCAAGATTAGCAGCACCACCATTGAGCATTTCTCCGGCAAATCCGCCGACACAACGAAGTCCTTTAACTAACTTAGTGTCATGAGCCTGAGCATTTGTAATAGTTCCTGTTAACATTGAACCCACATAGCCACCAGCTGCACCACCTTTTGATAGATTTGTCTCATCTTGGTAATCACTTCTTCCGGCTACAACATTGTAGCCATATACATATTGAGCAAGAATCGCATCTAACTCTCCTTGTGTGTTTATCTTTCCACTTTGAACTAGATTACTAAAATCACTACCATAACCACCATACTTACCAACATGTTCAACCCATGAATTCCATGTTTTTAAATCCATTAAAGCAAGGGGTCCATAAACAGCTGTATTCTCTTCAGTTGGATATACTACACTTAATGCGCCTAAGATGTTATTGGCTTTTACCAATCCCCATAATAGAGACAAGCTTCCAGCTTTTGCCGTATCTGCCGATTCCATTAAACCTGTAAATCCACCTGCAATCTCTTCTCCAAAAACAGATCGAATACGAACAGCCTTACAAGTACTTATTGGTCCAGTGTAATCTTGACCTTTCCATTTATATGTATTATTGCCCCAGATATGACCGCCTTCATTATGTCCAGCATAACCACCAGCCATACCTCTTTGAGTTGTTGTAGTTGAACTTGCATCTGCACGAACTGCACCACCACAAGGAATACAAGTTGTAGAACTATTTCGAATCGTAGGTACAAAATCCTGTGCTAAAGAAGCAAGTGTTTCTTTAGTATTAACAAGACCACCTAATATACTTGTTCCACCTAAAGCATCTGCCACACTACCAGGCTGTAAATCTCCAACATAACCGCCAGCTGTAATCTGACCAATGATATATGAGAAATTATATGAGTTGGAATTCTGAATATGACCACCAGAAATCTTACCTGCAAAACCACCAGCATCACCTAATACATCATCTGCAGAAGCATCCGAAGCTGTGTTTTTCATAGAAGCTTTAACCGCAAAACCGCTAGGTCCTCCAGTAACATTAGAATGTTCTATTGTAGAAACTACAACATTTAATGCATCCAATACATCATTAAGACCAATCGTTTTACCTAAAACACTCAAGCCTTTTCCAACCGAAGCAGCCGAGCCTATGTTCATATATCCAATATATCCACCGGCATATCTAGCTCCCGTTACTGCATATGTACTTTCCTGACTAAAATAATTTGAACTATCTTCACCCTCTAAATCTTTAGGAGGTGTTACTTTTGTATGTTTTAAATTTGTTACATCACAATGACAAACCTGAACTCCACTGCCATAGCCAATAAAGCCACCTGCACTACCAGAATTCGTATCATCCGATTTAATTTTATTAGCCGATACTGTAAATCCATTATCAGATTTAACACCTGCATACTTTATAATTGGAACATATGCATTTACTAAATTTAACAATTCTCCAATATTTATATTTAAACCATTAATATTTCCTAGAACACTAATACCTTTACCAGCATCAGCCAATGCACCAGAGTAAACATTTCCACCAAAGCCGCCTGCATAACTTTGACTATTCACAGAATCTAAGTTATATACTGAATAATAATCATTTTCACCACGTGAGCTATTATCCACTGTTCCACTTTGGAAATCTGCTGCAAAACCACCGGCAACATCTGCTGTGACACTTCCTCCATTCACAAAAGAGACCGTGCAATTTGTATATTTAGGAATCAAATATCCTACAGCACTTACTAATCCATTAGTCTCAATCAATGATTTAATTGAATTATCATCCGCAACCTCTGCCAAACCACCTGTTTTTGAAATAGCCACAAATCCAGAAGCATAACCACCATTATCTGTAGCCTTTACTGACTTAAGATTTGACACATGAGAATTTTCTACTTTTGTACTTCCACTTTTTGCGATAAAACCAGAAGCACTATAATCTCGAACCGACTCACCTTCACGAGAACCCTTCGCATGTACCGTAAATCCAGCTTGAGACCCATTCACATTCACATCATTAATCTTAACTTCGATAGCTTGTCCTAAAGAAAGCAAATTACTCAATTTCAACACATAATTCAAACCCAATAGGTTGACAGTTAATCCACCATCTGTTCCAGCTAAATCACCTGGACCAGAAAGACCAATAAATCCACCAACATAGTTATTACCTTCAACAGAATTAAGATTATCAATATTTACAGTTTTAATTGAACCACCAAGCGCATCACCAAGACCTCCGCCAACACGCTCATTTCCTTCAATTTTCAAACCATTTCCACTTATATAAACATTGTCTACAGTAAACGCAAGATAAGATGCAACACCAAGTGTAGTATTTAATAATCCAGCAACACTAGCTGTACCCATTGAGCCAGCAATACCGCCAACATAATCATTTCCTTTTATATTTGATAATCCGGTTAAAGATACACCAAGCACGGAAACAGAACCAACATCATAAAGATTATTTTTCCAATAGGATATTTTCTGTAAATTATCCGCATTAGATTGAGCTATATACGCGCCATTTCCTCGACCTGTAATACCACCAACATAGTCCTTACCACTAACTTGAAGTGAAGCATTTACAGAACATCCTAAGATATGTGATGGATTGACACCAGCAAGAGAAAGTAAAGACGAAGCTGCTCCAGGATTACTGCTCAAAAGTCTTACAACAAGATCAACTACACCACCAAGTAAGTTATCTTTTGTGTCATCTTTACCTAAATCAGCAGCCCATCCTAGTGATGCAATTCCTGCAAAACCACCAGCATAATTTCCAGAAGCTGTTACAGTGAGTGCATTATCCGATTTAACATTACAATTGACAGTTGAAGCATTGGCTAATCCTCCTGCAAAACCACCAATATAACTTTCACCTGAAACAGACAGAACCGCATTATTTAATGAACAATTTAGAAGTAAACTTTCCGTATTCGTCTTAGGAAGTTTTGTCTCTATATCCCCTGCCCCGGATAGTGTTCCTTCAATCACATCATCACGAGCTAGACCAACAAAGCCACCTACAAAATTCTTTCCACTAATTGTATTCGAACCACCTGTTACAGAACAACTCTCTACAATAGCACCCTTCTGCATGCCAATAAATCCACCGGCATATTCTTTATCGGATGCTGTTGAAATCGTTAAACCATTTACATTACAATTTACTATCTTCGGATTGATATATCCTGTTGGAATTAACTTTCCTAAAGGAATTGCGTTCCCTAATAGAATCTTAATTAAATCACCTAAGCCTAAACCTGGGATGACATTTAAAATATTTGTTAATAATTTAACCAAATCCCCTAAAGCATTCGATAATCCATCGTATTGAGTTGAACCAACGGCATATCCAACAAAACCACCTGTATAGCCATTCCCATTTTTTACATTTGCATTATTGACTTCAATATTTGAAAATTCAACCTGTCCTTCAACTCGCCCAGCAATTGCTCCAGTTGATAAAGCTGTAGGATCTTTTTTACGTGCATCTAAAACATCACCTAATGTTTTGCCTAAATCAATTTTCACTTGACCAAAAGTTAAAATAAATGTTAACCCACTCAACAATCCACCCAATAACTTTCCTAGAGTATTTGTAAGTGTACTTACTAATGTAGATGGATAATATGTTTCATTGGTTGTTGTATGAACTTTTAGATTATCAAACTGAATATTAGATACCTTTACTAATCCTTTGCTAAGACCAATATCCTTTTCGCTTACTTCACTTGATATTGTAGAAAAAAATCCAACACCCATTTGTTCTCCAACATTAATCTTAGTTGATTGATCTACAGTTACATTCGATAACACTGGTTTATCAGTTGTATTTAAAACACCATCTTTCCAAAGTCCACCTTTTTCTGCAGATTTAGCACCAATCATTGTGCCTTGGAAAGTAAGTGGAGTCCAATTTGAACTACCTAAATCAATGTCACGGAATATAATATAATTCGCATTTTTAGTATATTTTTGTTTTGTTTGTTTTTCTATATCAAGGTTTGGATCAATCTTACCTGTTGTTTGATCTACACCGCACTTACCCCTAATATGAATAGAGCTTTCACTACTTATACTTTTATTTGTATCTAAAACTGTTCCAAACGTGAATTTTTGTTTTCCATTTTGTTCCTTCTTTAAGTCGGCATCGCCACCATAAAGCATGATGGGTTTTTTGTCTTTATCCGTGTCAATTTTCCAACCAAACGAATCATACGCTTGATAAATAGCACCATAAACAGGTTTATCTGTACCTATTGCTCTTAACTGTTCTTCATTACCAATTAAGATATAGGTTTTATCACCTATTGTTTTTATAACCTGACCCTTGAAGTCACGTCCTTCAGTGTCTGTTGTATCAGGATTTATGTTCAATTGATTCGCAACCAATTCAGGCTTATCTGAACTGAAGTTCTTTGAAATGACATAATTATGATCTTTACTGTAAGTTAAATAATCTTTGTCTTCCCCATCTGGATAAATCATTTGCCCCATACCAAATTGTGGTGCATCATAATCCAATGACATTACAGGTTCTTTGTCTGAATCTTCTTGTTCTAGAACCATTAATTGATACGGATTATAAATATAAATCGTATCTGTTTTCTTATCGTATAAAGTAGGAGTTTCACCTTCTTTGATTGCTTCTCCCTCTATCTTTCCTGTAAAGTCATCCTTCACATTCCAAATTGATTTTGTATCCATTTTGATTTCATTCATCAATAGATACTGAGCATCCTTACCATAAGTAAGCTGAGTTCCTTCATTTACTACAATGTCTCCAGTTCCAATATTCCCTTCTTTATCTTTTGTATAGACAAAGGCATCTGAACCTATTTGTTTTAATTGTTCATAATTGTAAATAAGAATTTTTCCATCTTTATAATATTCATCCAATTTCTCTGTTGTTTGTGGAACATCCTGCACTTCCTGTACTTCACTTGTTTCTGGAGTTGTTTCTTGTACAACCTCTTCTGTAGGTGCATCCTCTATTTCTTCAGCATTTACCATATGAATCTGTGTAATAAAGGTAGTCATACAAAGAATGCATACAAGAAAATTGGATGTTAACTTTCTTATCCTTCTCATACGTCTTCTCTCTCACTTCTTTTTATCCAATTGTTTTGGCTTGAAACCTTTTTAAAACAATGAAGCAATTCGTCCGAGAACTTGCCACACTCACCATTCAAAATCATTTTTACGGCTTGGCCATGTTCTAGCTTTTTCTTATATGGACGAACACTAATAAGGGCATCATAAGCATCTACTAAACCTACGACTTGCGCACTCAAAGGAATATCTTCACCCTTTAATCCATCTGGATAACCTGTACCATCATATCTTTCATGATGATGTCTACAGATTTCATAACTATATTGATTCAATTTTTCTGTTGTTAATCCTTTTGGAAATCTCTTCGTCATTTCAGCACCAACCAAAGGATGCTGCTTTACAATATCCATCTCTTCCTTTGTTAGTTTTCCTGGCTTATTCAAGATTTCAATTGGAACACGAACCTTACCAATATCATGAATAGGGGCTAAATGAGTCACGATTTCAATATCTTCATCTGTAATTCCATATTTTGGATAATCCTTTTGAAGTTGAAGATACATCTGTTGCGTATAAAAACTAATATCATCGTGATATTCTTTGTCCACTACATTATTATGATTTAATACCGCTACTAAAAGAGTTACCATGTCCCAATATTGCTTCAACATGACCTTCTCTTTATTTCTTAATTCCTGCTCCATACTTACAATGGTATTTTGGAAAATCTTATTATTATGCAATGTGATTATCGCCTTATGATTATCAGTATCCACATATTTCTTGGCTTCCATCCAAATATAAGAATCCTTGTTCAATCTACGATATTGAAGATCTTCTTCTATGCAAGAATCCACTTTCTTTAGTTCATTCAACAATAAAAAGGATTCAATCTTTTCTTGATCCGATTCATAGACAAACCAATTTACATAGTTTTTTATAAATTCATCATAACTATCTATAATCTCAGATTGATCATATACATCTTGATTGTGCGAATATACACACTCATAACTGTTCTTCTTTAGATTGACTTTTAATACAACATAGAAACGACCGAAATATTCATCTTTTCCAGGACGAATCAAATCCGATACCTTAATATTTTCTAATTTATTATTAAATGTGTTTTGTATATCCAACAAGACCTTGTGTACTCTACAATGACTTACAGCATTTCTAGAACAAAAACCATCTCTTTCTAAACAACGATTAATAGCCATTGTTTCTTCCATACAAGAAACAATTTCCTTTAAAGAAATATCCTCTGCTCTTTTGGCAAGTGTATATCCACCATTTACACCTTCACAAGCTACTATAATATTTGCGTCTTTTAATTTTTTTGCGACTTTAGGAATATATGTAGATGCAATGTATAGCTGTTTCGATAACTCAGTAGTAGAGATCATCCCATTATGCGTTGCTAAATAACATACAATTCGTATCGCATAATCAGTCGAACTCTTCAGCTTCATTGCTTTACCTCGCTTTAACTAAACTCTATACAGCCTTAGTTTATATTAAAAAAATTGTGTTTTTATAACTGCTCCGTTATTATAACCTCAATCAATTTTTAATATAATGTACAAAACATGTAAGGATTTTTGCACTTTATTGTAAAAAACGTTCCAATCAGAACATTTTCATTTGATAACCATAAAAAAATTGGATAATAGAAATCAAGAAAAAATTCAAAAATTATATCAATAATTTTTCATGGTTTTTATTGCATGC
>ENA-OQIE01000867-OQIE01000867.1-human-gut-metagenome-genome-assembly--contig:-NODE-867-length-16662-cov-3.999276_pt1 | contig 16662 bp, 13 predicted proteins | sample MGYA00242569_ERZ504731 | MGnify/ENA primary metagenome ERZ504731 (study PRJEB26092, sample SAMD00036208) | human gut metagenome | host: Homo sapiens | study: EMG produced TPA metagenomics assembly of...
GCGGAAAATGATCAGTCGGTGGATGAATTACAACCGGAAGAACCTGCGGTGACAACCGGAGATGAAAATACAGAGGAACCGACAGATGTTATAGAAGCTCCATCTGATGATCCGGAGCAGCCGGAAGAGCCATCCGTAGAGCCTGGCGAAGATAACGAACAGCCCGCAGATCCAACCGTGACAGAACAGCCGGAGGAGCCGACAGTCACCGAACAGCCCGAAGAACCAGGTGCAACACCGGCGGGAGATGCAGATGCATCGGTAGATGAGGTTCAGGATGTGGAGTTGGAAGCGCAGGCGGATGCGCAGTCCGTGCAGGATATAGAGCAGGAGCAAGATCCGGTAGCGGTGCAGGAACGATGGGGTAGTTATCAAAACTATACCGGAATAGCAGCTATCTATTATCTGGCTACACCAGATGGCATTCCGGAAAGTAATGATACCCAATATTGGGCACCAGAATCAGACAAGAGCAAATTATTTGGAAAAATTAATACTAATGGGGCAGTATGGGAAAAGGTTGATAACAAGGATAAAAATATTAGGGACTATGTGAACAATCATGTTAGTACATGGCCAGATGGAACTGCAGGATCTTCATGGATTGTAAAAAGAAGCAATTCAAGTGGAAATGTGGATGGAAAAACATATTTTAATTATATTTTGGATTCTATTTGGAACGCTTATAAAGATAACCTGGGAAATAAATTGGGAATAACAGATTTAAAACAAGAAGATGTGACAGAAATTACATTAAAACCATTCAAAATTTCAAGAGATAACAGCACAACAACAAAGCAGAATTATCATATTGACTGTACGATTGATATTGTATGTAAAAAAACTTTTACTGCAAAATTCTGGATTAAAAGTCCGGAGGCGTCAAAATATGATCTGTACGATGCAAAAGATTATATAAGAGGAAGAAAGGTTGAAACAACAGAAAAAGCTACAATAGGCAGTAAAGAAGTTATCAATGGAATAACATATGTTCTGGATGGCTGGTATCCGGAAAATGCTGGCGGAGGAGCATGTGGAGATCAGAAAATTACAACCTGGCCATATCTTCCAAAAAATACAGAGTTGGCAGATGGTACCGTAAACTTCTATGCCCACTACACACCGCTTTATACGTCAGTAGATATCAAAAAAAGTGTAACCGGAAATATGGGAGATAAGGGTAAAAAGTTCAACTTTACAGTTTCTGTAATAAATGGAAGAAATACTAATCTTCCATTTAAAATCGGTGAGATACAGTATGAAAAGCCAACGACAATTACACTGTCAGATGACCAGACAACAACACTGAAACAGGTTCCAGTTGGAGCAACCGTAACGATCACAGAAGACGATTATAGCAACGATAGATATACGCCTTCCTATGCAATAGACGGTAAGCCTTCTGGTACGAATAATAGAGAGGCGAAAATAACATCTATTTCAAAAAGGGATAATGATGTTCCTCACGAAGTTATCTTCACCAACAATAAAGATGCAATCCCGGACACTGGGCTGGATCTCAATACAACACCATACATTCTGGCATTATGTATCGTAGCTGCCGGAGCAGGTGTGCTGTTATTCAGGCGCAGGAAGCGTTGGAGTTGAAGGCGGTTGTGATGAAGAAGAAACGGTCAGGAAAAAAAGGAAGCTGTAATGCTGGAGCAGAGCGGTTTCCGCAGACAGAGGCGTTAAATCATGAGCACGAAAAGCTGAAGGAGTGGTTCCGGACGGTCAGGTTTCGGAAGGTGCTGTTTGGCGGAGTGGATGAAATTCATCTCTGGAAAAAGCTGGAAGAGCTGAATCAGATTTATGAAACATCCTTAAGCACAGAACGTGCACGGTACGATGCACTGATCGCTGACCATCAGAAAAGCTGTGATGCCATGATTCGCAAATATAAGGAACTTGCTGAAAGAGGGACTACCGGACAGGATACAAATGTCTGATCTGTTCACAGGATATAGTTCCAGAGAAGAGGTGCGGAGGTGATGCGTGCTGAAAAAGATCAAACCTGTTCTCAGACAATCCGGAAAAGAAGATATTCTACAGAAATAAAGGAAGGCTACATCCGTCTTTTCTGGCGGATCGTGTTGATCGTGGCCGTTGGCTGGCTGCTGTTTACACAGGTTTTTCTTATAGGCCAGGCACCGGATAATGAAATGTTCCCGGCAGTGGAGGCCGGAGATCTTCTCATCGGTTATCGGCTGGAACAGAATCTTGAAAAAGAAGATGTTGTCGTGTATGAAGCCGGCGGCAAAACTCATGTAGGGCGTATCCTGGGATGCGAAACCGATGTGATCACAATGGATGACACAGGAACGCTTCTCGTAAACGGAACAGCCCAGACAGGAGAAATTGCATTTCCTACATATGCAAAGGAAGGGATCACATATCCCTATACAGTTCCGGAAGGCAGTGTATTTATCCTGGGAGATTACCGAACCCATGCAAAAGACAGCCGTGAATTCGGCCCCATCTCCACGGAGGATGTAAAAGCAAAAGTGATCACTATACTTCGAAGAAGGGAACTGTAAAAAATTAACTGTTCTCCCATTTCTGAGAGAACATAACAACAAATGTATAAGCTGCTTTTTATGAGCTTATAAATAAATTTATATTTCTAGGAGGATTTTCTTATGAAAAAGACAAAGAAACTGTTAGCATGTTTGATCGCAGCAGCCACCATGTTTACCATGGGAAGTACGGCATTTGCGGCAGAAACTGCAGAAGCTGAAACGAAAACACCTGTAAGTTCTGTTACATTAACAAAAAGTTATAAGCTGGAAGTAGCTGATATGAAATCTCCGGCAGAAACTTTTAACTACACTGTGACAGCAGCTAATGTTACAGATGCAGCCAGCGGGATTACAAAAGATAATATGCCGATGCCTAAAGTTACTAGCTATACGACAGCATATACTGCGGGTGAAGCAACAGTAGGTGGTGCTAAGAAAGATTTTACCATTGTTCTTCCAGATGATTATAGTAGTGTAGGAATTTATTATTATACAGTTGCAGAAATTAAGGGTAATACTCTGGGTGTAACATACGATGAAAAAACGGTTACACTGAAAGTCACTGTTGTTAATAATAAGACAGGAAATGGTTTCGACAGATATGTTGCTGTTTATAAAAATGTATCCGATAACAAAAGTACAAAACTTACAGAAGGCCAGAACGCATTTGAAAATGTGTATTCAGCAAATTCTTTACCTGTAAAAAAAGTTGTAACTGGTAATCTTGGTGATAAAAATAAACTTTTCACTGTAACAGTAACTTTAAAAAATAATACAGGAAAGACAATGACCAGTGATATTTCTTATATTGCTGGAAGCGAAGAAAATACTATCAAAGTTAGTGACTGGAATGGTACTACAGTAACAAAAGATATTCAGCTGAAAAATGAGCAGACAATTACTTTTACAAACTTACCATTTGGTGTGGAATATGTTGTAACAGAGGCCGATTATACAGGCAACAATGGTGGATACGATGCTCCGAAGTATGAGTACAAAAACAATGATAAGAAAATTAGTGTAGCTGATCAGTCAGTAACAATTACTAACAATAAGGATAGTAACAACATCGACACCGGCATCAACCTTACAACCCTCCCATACATCCTCGTATTCGCAGGCGTGATCGTAATCGCAGGTGCAGCATTCATCACCAGAAGACGCAGATACGAAGACTAATGATCATCCGGGCAGCAGAGAGGAGGCAGTATGAACGCATCTAAGTTTTTCCTGAAAGCAGCCAACTCTCTGGTTACTGCCATTGTAGCATTGTTTCTGATCCTGGCGGCGGCGTATTCCGGGTATGCACTCTGGGATAACGCACAGGTCTATGGCGCTGTGGACGACATTCAGTCACAGCTCTTAAAACTGAAACCCGACCCGGAACAGAAAGACGGAGGCGCTTCTTTTGAAGAGCTCCGCAAGATCAATCCGGATGTCTGTGGATGGATCACACTGGACCACACAAAGATCGACTATCCGATTCTTCAGGGAGAAGATAACCTGACTTACATCAATACTGATGTATATGGTGATTTTGCTTTGTCAGGAAGTATCTTTCTGGATTCCGGCTGTGACAGAAATTTTCAGGGGAAATATTCTCTCCTGTATGGTCATCACATGGCAGAGCATAAGATGTTCGGAGATCTGGATCTTTACAGAAAAAAGAAATTTTTTAACAAAAACACCACAGGTACGCTGATCCTTCCTGACCGTTCCTACAAGCTGGAAATTTTTGCATGCATGCAGGTTTCCGCATCTGAGGATTCTATTTTTGCAACGGGAAAATGGCAGGCGGATACCAGTGGACTTGTGGATTTTGTCAGAAAAAACGCGGAACATGTCCATCAGCAGACAATGGATAACATTGGAAAGTCCGAAGATTTTTCCCAGATACTGGCAATGTCAACCTGCTCTTCGGAATTTACAGATGCAAGAACAGTTCTTCTGGCGGTAATGAAACCTTATTCGCCGGAGACGTAAGGAGGGGATGAAGACGAATATACGAAAATTTCCGGCAGTGCTCCTGCTTGCGGTTCTGTGCCTGACAGTTTTTCCGATTTCAGCTATGGCAGCTGGAGTTGCGGAAGTAAAGATTCCTGTCAGCGTGGAATTGTCAGGTGAGAAGCCATCTCCGGACGAAACTTATACGATCATTCTTCAGGGTGAGGACGAAGCACCCATGCCGGAAGAAAATACGATCACGATCACAGGTGCGGGGAAAGCAGAATTTCCTGCAGTGGAATATGCTGTTCCTAGCGTATACACTTACAGCGTTTCCCAGCAGCCTGGAAAGCTGGAAAACGGACATTATGACAATACCGTTTATTATGTGAAAGTAACAGTAACGAACGGAGAGTCCGGTGATCTGGAAGCAGTTGTGGCTGCACATACCGATGCACAGATGAACAGCGAGAAACAGGATATCGGCTTTGTGAATTCCTACGATCCTGTGGATACGCCGACACCTGTACCGGAAAATACACCGACACCACTTCCGGAAAAAACTCCGACTGCAGTGCCGACCAGAACTCCGGCAGCGACCATAACGAACACGCCGATAAAACCTGACAGCAATCCGCCTGCTTCCGGAACTTCTTCCTATACGGGAACTTCTTCCTATACAGGAAATACTGGTTCCAGTCATGTAAAAGCTATGCCAAAAACAGGAGATAACACAAACATTGCAAAATGGATCGCAGTGATCTGCGTTTCCGGATGCGTGGTATTACTGGCAGCAGTATTTGTCAGAAGAAAAAAGAAAACGGATAAATAACAGGATCTGGACAGCGGTGCGGCAGGAAAAATTTCTACCGCATCGCTTTTTTTGACGAAATGTGAGGGACAGAGGATGGCAAACGGACTTAAACTGGAAGGACAGAGATTTGGTCATCTGACGGTACTGAAAAAACTGGATGAGCGGGAAAACAGGTATGTTGTATGGCTGTGCAGATGTGATTGTGGAAATGAGATAAAAGTAAATACCAGACATCTGATGCGTGGGACTGTAAAGGACTGTGGATGTATTCCGGAAAACAGTGCCAAGAGAGGACCGGTGGCAGAAGACCTTACAGGCCGGCGTTTCGGGAAACTTGTGGCAGTAAAAAAACTGGAAAGTAAAAACGGCAGGACCAGGTGGGAATGCCGCTGTGACTGCGGGAATATGCATATTTCCACTGCACACAGCCTGAAAGCCGGAAAATGTACCAGCTGCGGTTGCGGCCATTATGTCAGAGGTCGCGGGATCACCGACATCAGCGGACAGCGTTTCGGGCGGCTGACTGCTCTCTATCATACAGATAAAAGGAGCAAAAAGGGCTCTGTGTTCTGGCATTGTCGGTGTGACTGCGGAAATGAAGTGGATGTGACAGAGGATGGCCTTCTTCATGGTAATTACAGAAGCTGTGGCTGTCTGAGACAGGAGATATGGAAGGAGCTTCCCGGGCAGCTGCATATGGTAGATGGAACCTGTGTGGAGATGCTGGAAAAAAGAAAGCACCGCAGTGATAATACCAGCGGATTCCGTGGCGTCTATCAGCTGCGGAATGGAAAATACCGTGCTACCATCGGATTCAAGGGGAAACGATTTTATATCGGAACTTTTGTGGATTATCAGGAGGCGGTCCAGGCCCGCCAGGAAGCGGAATCTACCATCCACGAAGGCTTTGTCCGCGCCTGGTACAGCTGGAACCGGCAGGCAGAAAAAGATCCCGGCTGGGCCAGAAATAATCCCCTGGTATACGAGATCCAACGGATCAACGGAGAGTTTCAGGTGACAACGAATATGAAAGAAAAAGAACTGCTGAAGTAAACTGAATATTCTCACATAAGCTGTCGCGTTAATGTGCTACAGCTTATTTTTTTGAAAAATACCGATAAAAATGTGGATAAAACCGAAAATAATGGTTAATATATACACATGCCTAAAAATCAAAAAATGAAAATTATACGAAATATATAATATAAACCCGGAACGGATAAAAAATATATAGACATATTTACAAATCGACATCGCGGATATCAATACCGGAAGAAGTGGTGAAATAACGGGAGGAAGAGAATATGCTGAAATTTTTTAAAGGAAAAGATAAAGGAAATTTAATCTATGCACCCTGCAAGGGTAGAGTGGTTCCCCTTGCGGAGGTTCCGGACCCTGTCTTTGCGGATAAGGTACTGGGTGACGGTTTTGCCGTGATCCCGGCAGACGGCAGGATATATGCTCCGGCAGACGGTGAGGTGGCAATGGTATTTGATACGCTTCATGCAGTTACGCTGACAAGCACTCAGGGAGCAGAAATACTGATACATATCGGACTGGATACAGTCACACTTAAGGGCGAACCCTTTAAAGCCCACGTTGCAGCAGGTGACAAGGTTAAAAAGGGTGATCTTCTGATAGAGGCTGATCTGGACAAAATTGAGAAAGCCGGTTTAAACACGATTATCCCGGTTCTGATCTGCAACACAGATGATTACGGAAAGATAAGCCTCCAGAAGGAGGGGGATGTTTCGGCGGATGAAGCCGTCCTCAAGCTTTCATGGTCATCTTCATGCAGCTGACAGGCTTATAGCAGCCCGGAGATAGTAGCAATTTTCGGGGTGTTATAACCGGAGTGATCCGGTCAAATATATTTATTTTAAGGGAGGGGAAATATATGAAATTTCTTCAAAAACTGGGAAAAGCGTTAATGCTTCCGGTGGCAGTACTGCCGATCTGTGGTATCCTCATGGGTATCGGATACTGGTTATGTCCGGCAACTATGCAGGGTGGAGACATTCATGGCGCAGCCAATCTGATCGGTCTGTTTCTGGTTAAGGCAGGCGGAGCTCTGATCGACAACATGGCAATCCTTTTTGCTATCGGTGTTGGTGTCGGTATGTCAGAAAAGAATGACGGAACCGGCGGAATTGCTGCACTTGCATCCTGGCTGATGCTCACAACACTTCTTTCTACAGGATTTGTTACAACCATCATGCCATCAATCGCAGACAATGCAACAAAAACTCTTGCATTTGACAAAATTGCGAATCCTTTTATCGGAATCCTTGCCGGTATCATCGGATCTACATGCTATAACATATTCAAGAGCACCAAGCTTCCTGACTGGTTGTCATTCTTCAGCGGCAAGCGCTGCGTAGCGATCATCGCAGGAGTGGTTTCCATTATCGTATCTGCTGTATTACTGTTTGTGTGGCCATTACTTTTCAGTGCACTTGTAGCATTAGGAAAAGCAGTTGCAGGTATGGATGTTGTTGGTGCAGGTATCTATGCATTCCTGAACCGTCTGCTGATCCCTACCGGATTACATCACGCACTGAACAATGTATTCTGGTTTGACACCATCGGACTTGGTGATCTTCAGCACTTCTGGGCAGGTGAAACCTCTGCAGATGTATCCTGGAGCCTTGGAATGTACATGTCCGGATTCTTCCCATGTATGATGTTTGGTATTCCTGGTGCAGCACTTGCAATGGTAAGATGTGCGAAACCTGCAAAGAAAAAAGTTGCCATCGGTCTTGTTGCATCTGCAGCGATCTGTGCATTTATCTGTGGTGTAACTGAGCCGTTCGAGTTTGGATTTATGTTCCTTGCTCCTGGCCTCTATGTGATCTATGCATTACTTTACGGTATCTTTACCATGATCACAGTTGCTCTTGGCTTCCGTGCAGGCTTCAGCTTCTCCGCCGGTGCGATGGATTTACTTTTCTCATCCTCACTTCCGGCAGCACAGAAAACATGGCTCATCCTTCCTCTTGGAATTGCAGCATTCATTGTATTCTATGTTGTATTCCTTTTTGCCATCAAGAAATTTGATCTGAAGACTCCGGGAAGAGAAGACGATGATGATCTTGAGGCAGAGAAGAATATTGAGCTTGCAAATGATGACTATACTGCTATTGCCGCAAAGATCCTTGAAGGCTGTGGCGGAAAAGAGAACATCACAAGCATCGATAACTGCATCACAAGACTGAGACTTGAGGTTAAGGATATTACAGCTGTAAATGATAAGGTGATCAAATCTGCAGGTGTTGCAGGCGTGATCAAACCTGGAAAAACTTCTGTACAGGTTATTATCGGAACCAAGGTTCAGTTTGTTGCAGATGCATTTTCTGCGCTTTGTAAATAATGGCTTTTTTGGAGTTAGGTATTTGTTAAAATAATTATGGGGGCAGCAGAACTGTGAAAACGGTTCTGCTGCTGTTTTTTTGTATACCTTATATTGACCGATACTTTCAAAAAGCGTACAATGTTACTTCGATAAAAAGCAACCGGTCAGTGCGTTTACAATTGCAATATTTCTACAGGGGGAATGAAGTTAATGAAATCCTGCATATTTCACAAAAAATATCTTTTAGCCGGCATATATATTATTTTTGTTCTGTTTACCTGCTGTAATTCCCGATTTTATCATACACCGCTGGCAAAAATATGTTCCGTAACAGAAAAACAGACTCTGAGCAGAGAAGGAACCAGGGGCTCAAAAGAATATTACTATACTCAGAATATTACAGCACGGATATTAAACGGTCCGCATAAAGGGGAAAAAATAACGGTCTCTAATGAATATACATCTTCTCAGGTTCAGACCAAGAAATATCATAAAGGAGACACCGTTCTTTTAAGCGGTTCAAAGGAAAGCCCCGGAAAAACGATACGTTCTGTAAAAAGGGATGGGTATCTGGCATTACTGGCAGGAGGATTATTTTTTCTGCTGATCTGCATTACAGGAAAGCAGGGATTTTACACGATCATATCACTGATACTGAATACAGTCATATTTGCGTATGGATTTCAGGCTTTTACAGAAGGGAAAAATATTTTAAATATCTGTAATGTCATCGCAGTTCTTTTTTCACTGACTACATTGATCTGCTTAAATGGAATTCATAGAAAAACATTTTCCTCAGTTCTTTCAACACTGTGTGTTCTGTTTCTGATCATGGCATTGTTTGAATTTTCTATTTATATGTACGGAGATCTGGATTATTCCAATCTGGAATACCTTGGAAGTACAGGCAATTCAGCAGATATATTCTGGGCAGATATTATGCTGACAGGACTTGGTGCAATTATGGATGTGACGGTGACGATCAGCGCAGCAGTAGGAGAGATCGTGCGGAAAAATCCATCGGTTTCTCTGAGAAGACTGATACATTCCGGTCGTGAAATCGGATATGATATTATGGGAACCATGATAAATGTACTGCTGTTTGTTTTGGCAAGCGGCATGATTCCCATGTTCATACTTAAGATGAATAATGATATAAGCTTTGTAACGATCGTGAGATACCACATTCCATATGATATCTGTCGTTTTCTGATAGAAAGTATTGGAATTGTACTGGCAATACCGGTATCTGTTTTTATTGCTTCAGCGATTATGAAAATACCATCACGGAAAAGGGGTGTCAGAGAATGATCATTTTTCTTGCATTGATTTTAATTTTTCTGGTGATCTTGATTGGCGGAGAGCGTGGAGCCATGTCAATTATGACACTGGCGGGGAATATTGTAATTTTGTTTTTTTCAATTATGCTGATGTCTGCCGGTTTTCCTGTACTGCTCCTGATATTGGTGGCAGGTGCAGGTGTCTGTTATATTTCTCTGTTTTATCAGAACGGAAATAATCCAAAGACGCGGGCGGCTTTTCTGGCTACACTGCTGGTAATGTTACTTTTGTTTATTCCGATTTATATTATTACATGGAGATCAGGAAGTTACGGGTTAAATGAGCTGCAGATTTCGGAAGACGATTTTATGTATTATTACAGTACGGACCTTCATATTAACATGCTTCATGTAGGAATATTTGTAACTGTTTTCAGTACTCTTGGGGCTGTTATCGATACAGCATTATCTGTAACATCTTCTGTATATGAAGTCTGGACTCATAAAAACAGTCTGACAGCGAAAGAGCTTACAGCTTCTGGCTATCAGGTTGGGAAAGAAATTATCGGTACAACGGTAAATACGTTGCTGTTTGCTTATCTTGGAGGAACTATTTTATTATTTTCATACATTCAGACACAGCAATATAGCCTGGAGATCATTCTTAATTCCCAGTTCCTATTCCAGGATGTTGCAGTCATGCTATCTGGTGCGGTAGCCTGCCTTGTTACTGTCCCGGTATCGATCAGATGTATTATTCGACAGATCTCATGAAGTATATCTCCACTGCACTGAATACGGATCCATGGTCCCGATACAGATGTTCTTTCCTGTATTCAGCAGACGTGGGCTCTCTTTTATGAAAGCAGTTATTATATTTATGTATTTATGGGAGTGTTTTTACAGGCAGTTCCATTTCTGATCCTGGGAGTCCTTCTATCTTCGGCGCTTCAGACATATGTATCGGAAAAATGGATCGTAAAATTACGTGAAATGTGAAGAAAGTGTGAAATTAGCACTCGCCTCTTGACAGTGCTAATAATGCGTGTTATAGTACATACAGAACAAAGGAAGAGAGAAAAAAGAAATCTTCCGGAGAAAGTTCTTACAGAATTTGCAGATGTTTTCAGAAACAGTAAATTAAAAACGCCTGCGCAGCACGCAGCGAATATAGATCAGGAGGAATGAGTTATGTTAATGCCAAGTATTTTCGGAGAAGATTTATTTGATGATTTTATGGGATATCCTGCAGGCCGTCAGGCAGCTGCCAATGCTTATCCTCAGGTGAAGGATATGATGAAGACAGATATCCGTGATGTAGATGGCAATTATGAACTGGAGATCGATCTTCCGGGATTTAAGAAAGAGGATGTGAAGATCCAGCTGAAGAATGGTTATCTGAACATTCAGGCAACCAGAGAAGAGAAGAAGGACGAGAAGGATGATAAAGGTAAATATGTTCGCAGAGAACGTTATACAGGAACCTGCAACAGAAGCTTTTATGTAGGCTCGAGCATTAAGCATGAAGATATCCATGCGAAATATGAGAACGGAATCCTTCATGTAACCTTCCCGAAGGAAGAGACCAAGAAAGAAGCAGAAGAGAAGAAATTTGTTTCTATTGATTGATCAGCATTTATTGTGAAGCCCCGGTACTTGATTGCAAGCTCCGGGTGATGGGATATAGCATAATAACAATATCCGGAACAACCCAAACGGATATTGCAAATATTAAAGCTCCAAATTGCACATCGCATTTGTTTATATAAATGAATATAACCCCCTTTTTTCAACCCCTCTGCCAATGCCTGGCAGAGGGGTTCTTTACGTTTCAGCCTGAAGTACAGAGGTGAATTTTGATTATTGTTTACTGGTAATATTCCGCGAAGCGTGTTGCTGAGAACGGAGTGAACAGTAACGAATTCTGATTAACTTTACACTCTTTCCTCACTCTGTTATACTTGGAACAGGTAAACAGCGGAAATTCGGCAATATTATAAAAGTGGGGAAAGAGTTTTTACAGAGGTGAATATATGGGAGATAAGATCAAGGTTATCATGGACTGTGATCCCGGAATCGATGAAGGGATCGCACTGGCATATGCGGCAGCACATCAGGATGAACTGGAGCTGCTTGCAGTGACGACATCTGCAGGAAGTACCAGGATAGAAAGAGTGACCAAAAATGCACTGGAGCTGGTGGATTTTTACGGACTGAAGGTTCCGGTGGCAGGAGGCCAGGACCGTCCTCTTGTGAAAGCGGCAATTTATGCGGAAGAATTCCACGGAGAGACAGGGCTTGGCCATTGCGTACTGCCGGAAGCAAAATCAGAGGCTGCTTCTGATAATGCAGTGCTTTTTATACGTGACATTCTGAATGCCATTCCGGAGGGCGAGCAGGTAGTAATGATCGAAACTGCACCAATGACTAATCTTGCACTTCTGTTGAAGGTTTTTCCTGAAATAAAGAATAAGATCAGAAAAATTGTATTTACAGGCGGCGCAGCAAAAGGCGGAAACATCACACCGGCAGCGGAATTCAACATCTACGCAGATCCGGAGGCGGCAAAGATCGTATTCGATTCCGGAATCCCACTGATCATGTGTGGACTGGATGCTACCCTGAAATGTAATCTCACCAGAAACCAGATCATGAAGCTGTGCCAGTCCGGTGATCCGGCAGCCAGAGCTTGTGGAGATATGGCTGGCCACGGACTTGAAAATTTTTCCAAATATCGCTGCGTGGCAAGTATCCATGCTGCTGTACCGTTTATGTATCTCATCCATCCGGAGTTCTTTAAAACAGAAAAAGTATTCCTGGATGTGGATTGTTCAGACGGTACCGGACGGGGTGCCACATTATGCGATTTCCGCTGGTGGCTACACGAAGAAGACGAAATGAAAGATATGATTCTGACAGATGCAGATACAGAAAGATTCCAGCAGGAGCTGTTTGAAGCGATTTATTCTGTGTCCGAATGCAAAAATATGAAATAGCCGGACAACGATCCGGAAACAGCTGCATTTATGAAGCAGCTGAGCAGTCAGATAAGAGGACAGAAAACCCATGAACTATATTGTATTTGACCTGGAATGGAACCAGAATCCGGATGGAAGAAGACATCCGGATAGTCGGCTCCCGTTTGAGATCATAGAGATCGGGGCAGTAAAATTAAATGAAAAAAGAGAGATCGTTGATACCTTTCAGTGCCTGATCAAGCCCAAAGTGTACCACTGGATCCACGACAGTATCCACGAAGTGATCCACGTGGATTATCATGAACTGGAAAAAGGCATCCCTTTTCCAAGGGCGATCCGCAGATTTCTGGAATGGTGCGGGGAGGAGTATCGCTTTTTTACCTGGGGAGACCAGGATGTGATGGAACTTCAGCGCAATATGAAATACTATAATCTTCTGAAGCTGATGCCAGGGCCGGTGCATTACTACGATGTGCAGAAACTTTTCAGCATAAAATTCGAGGATGGAATATCCAGGCGTTCCCTGGAATATGCTACAGACTACCTGCAGCTTCCCAAAAACCGGGATTTTCACCGGGCACTGGCAGACGCCAGCTATACTGCCAGGATACTCCTGGAGATCGATGAAGCCTGCATGATCCGCCATCCGTCCCTGGATGTATATCAGAATCCAAAATCCAGAGACAGCGAGATCTATATTTCCTATACAGACCATGACAAGTTTGTGTCCAGGGAATTTGTATCAAAGGAGCGTCTGATGAAGGACCGTACCATGGTAAGTACCATGTGTCCTATCTGCAGATGCCCTGCCAAGAGGAAGATCCGCTGGTTCAGTACCAACAATTCCAAGGTGTATTACAGCCTTGCCCTTTGCCATGAGCATGGACCTGTTGCCGGAAAGATCCGGATCCGAAAAACCGATGAGGGAAAATATTTCGGGGTGAAGACCCTGAGAGCAGAAGATACAGAAGCGGCGGATGAGATCCGTGAAAAGCACGAATCTCTCCGCCGCAGGAAAATGTTACGAAGCCAGGAGAAGATCTGATACGATGTTTCGTTCGTATTGCATTCCCCATCCGACCATTTGTTTCTTATAATAATATTTGCTTTTCAGACGCAGTGGGCCGACAGCATTCTGAAGAACGGCCTGGCGTTTGTTAAGCTGTGATTTTTTGATACCTTTTGGAAGAGTCACATAAACCTTTGTCTGATAATAAAACGGATAGGTGTTTCCGTTATTCTTAAGGATATATTTGTCACAAGGGAGTACCTTAAACGGGACTGGCTCCATGGACACCTTCATATCCACCTTTTCAAAATTTTCAAAACCATAATTAAAAAGAGAAGCGGTATCGCTGTAAGCATTTGCCGCGGAAGTAGAATTCAGGATCACGGCTACCAGCGTTATATTTCCTCGTTTGCAGTAGGTGACAAGTGTGTTGCCGGATGCATCCGTGTAGCCTGTTTTTCCGCCACGGACGCCTTCATAATAATATTCGCCGTTTTTCATCATCTTGTGATGATTGAGCAGCTGGCGGGCTTCCGCAAATTTATTGGTAGGCGGGATCTCGTAATAACGTTTGGTGCAGTATCGCCGGAAAAGAGGATTCAGCCAGGCGGATTTGGCGATCTTTGCCATGTCGGAGGCTGTGGTGTAATGATTCTCATCCGGAAGACCGTTGGGATTATTAAAGTGTGTGTTCTTGCAGCCAAAAAGCTTGGCGCGCCAGTTCATGAGTTCTGCGAATTTCTTTACAGAACCGGAAACTTCTTCCGCAACGGCGACAGACATTTCCTTAGCGGACTGGAGCCTGACAGCCATCAGGGCCTGATCCCTGGTGAATTTTTCACCGGGAGCAGCATAAATACTGGAATCTCCGGCAGTTACACTGGTGGAAGCTTTTTCAGATACGGTAATGTTTGTCTTAGTATTCAGATTTTCACAGGCAAGCAGTGTAGTCAGGACCTTCGTGATGCTGGCAGGGTAGAGCTGTGTGTCCGCATTTTTGGAATAAAGAACGGCTTCTGTATTTACGTCCATAAGGACTGCAGCCTGTGCTTCGATGCTGGGACCTTTGGGCCACCCGTCAATGGAATCGGTGTCGGCAGCCTGTGAATAATAGCTGGAGTGAGCAGGCGTGACTGCTGCGGCCTGACCATCAGGAACCGGTGTGGCAGTGACGATAGGATCACCATATTCATCGTATCCATAGGCAGCCGCCGCGCAGGGAGCTGCGCCTGTGAGCAGGATCCCTATGCCGAGAATGCCTGCAAAGATCCGGCGCAAGGATCGTTTTTTCATATTTTTCATAACAAGATACCTTTCAGTGATAAATCCGGGCGAGAAGGTTATTATTCATTTGAGAATCAGTAACCGAAAAAATCTTGCCCGTTTTGTGATGAGGTGCAGTATTTCATTAATTATAGCATTGTATTAATGAAACGCTGTATTTTTGCCCTCAAGATTCTGTAGTAGTATACCACTTTCCTTCCGGAAAAACCACTTGCAGTCTGTGAAAATTCCATTAAGAAGAAGTGAACATACATATAATAAGAAAAATCCATGAAAACACTTGACATATGGATTTTCCCCAACCTATAATAGACAGCGTATATAGAAAAAGCTGTGATGGAGACAGTAGGCCATATGGAAAGCTTGTAGCGAACTGGGGATGGTGGGAGCCCGGGACGAGTAAATATGGCGGAATATCACTCCTGAGCTTCAGTTCCGAAGTTGTCCGGCAGCAGCCGGAAGAATATCTGATATACAGATGATCATTAAGTAAGAACTGACGGATTTCCTCCGTTACAGGGAACATATATCGGCAGATACAAAGAATTGTCCGCCATGAACAGACATGGAACAATAGCCCGCGCCATAACACAGAGCATAAGAACACAGCAGAAGACGCAGGGATCCGGACACAGGCCCGTATAATGTAACAGGTGGTACAGCGAATCAGACTTCGTCCTTTTACAGGATGGGGTCTTTTTTTATAAGTGCCCGAAGCATTGGCACGAACAGGTATCTGTGAAGAAACAATCCGCTGTGGCCTTACAGATGAGGCAGCAGCCAGTAATCAGACACAGGAGGTAAATATTGTGTATCGTAAAGTTGACACGAATCTGAATTTTGTTGACCGTGAAAAAGAAGTCGAGAAATTCTGGAAAGACAACAAGATTTTCGAAAAGAGTATGGACAGCCGTAAAGAGGGCGAGACATACACATTCTATGACGGACCGCCTACCGCAAATGGTAAGCCACATATCGGACACGTTCTGACACGAGTTATCAAGGATATGATCCCGAGATACCGTACAATGAAGGGGTACATGGTTCCGAGAAAAGCAGGATGGGATACTCACGGACTTCCGGTTGAGCTTGAGGTTGAGAAGAAGCTTGGCCTTGACGGCAAGGAGCAGATCGAGGAGTACGGAATGGAGCCGTTCATTCAGCAGTGTAAGGAGAGCGTATGGAAATACAAGGGAATGTGGGAGGATTTCTCCTCTACCGTTGGTTTCTGGGCTGACATGGAGCATCCGTATGTAACATACGACAACAATTTCATCGAGTCCGAGTGGTGGGCGCTGAAAGAGATCTGGGAAAAAGGTCTCCTTTATAAAGGCTTTAAGATCGTTCCTTACTGCCCACGCTGTGGAACTCCGCTTTCCGCACAGGAGGTTTCTCAGGGCTACAAGACTGTTAAAGAGCGCTCTGCGATCGTGCGTTTCAAGGTTGTTGGTGAGGACGCATACTTCCTGGCATGGACAACAA
>ENA-OQIE01000889-OQIE01000889.1-human-gut-metagenome-genome-assembly--contig:-NODE-889-length-16276-cov-5.116797_pt1 | contig 16276 bp, 15 predicted proteins | sample MGYA00242569_ERZ504731 | MGnify/ENA primary metagenome ERZ504731 (study PRJEB26092, sample SAMD00036208) | human gut metagenome | host: Homo sapiens | study: EMG produced TPA metagenomics assembly of...
AGAAAATAATCCCACCACCGCGTAAAGTCACTTTCGTATGGGAACTCCGCTCATTGGGCTTGTCGATGATATTGCACTTATCAGCTATTCTAAAATAAAAAAGTTCTGCTAAAAACAGCAGAACCAAGACCATCCAATAATACATCATCCGTTTTTGATTATCCAGTAAAACCAAAGCTAAATACATGTAAATCCCAAAGATACAATACCCAGCCCTATCAATATGACATCTAAATATACATTCATTCTATCTTGAAGTTTTCCAATACACGGGTCGGCTTCCATCCCAATTCACGCATCGCCTTTTCGTTACTGAAAGTAAGCGATTCTGTGATTTTCTTCAGTTTCAAAGAATTGATAGGCGCTTTCTTTCCTAAGCAATCTCCTACCAAAGCCATACATTTAGCTGCCCAATAAGGTATTGAGAATGGTATTTTTTTATTCAGCTGTTTGCAAATAACCGCTTCCAACTCTCTGAAAGAAGGATGGTAACTATCACATACATTATAGACACCCCCCTTTTCTGCCAACAAAGGAACCAGACTTGCTATATCCTGTACCATCAACACACTCTTCCGCGCACGACTTCCGGCAATACCTAAATATCTTCCATTGCGTATGCCTTGAATCATCGCTCCTAAATTTCCCGGAGGATTACACCCAGCAATTAAGGAAGGACGAATAATACCCAAAATAACGTTGTGTTTGTAGCACCATTTATGCAAAAACTCTTCGGCCAGACGTTTGCTCATGGCATACGGAGTTTTCCCACCCAAAGGATACTCTTCTGTTATCTCTTCTCCATACTCGCAACCATATACGGCTACTGTAGAAATAAAGATAAAAGCTCGGGGAACCCCTCTTCTTTCCAATGCTGCACAAAGATTCTTTGTACCTTGCAGATTTACATCAAAAAAAGCTTGTTTCTCTGCTTTCGTCTTGGGTGTCACATGTGCTTTTCCAGCTGCATGAAGAACGATATCATACCGTTCACGCAGCTCCGGTATCTCCTGTGCCATGTTCACGGTATAGTCATCCTGTGGCAACAGACCTACAGTAGTAACCTCATATATAGCTTCCAAAAGAGGATGCACGTTGTTACCCAAGAACCCGGAGGCCCCTGTAAATAAAAGTTTCATGAAAATTAAATAGAAAAAATTAACTCAAAAGAAAAGTAATATCAAAATGCTGTTCCGGAGTCATAACAAAATTCCTTCCCCATGTCAACTAATAACAACAAATCAATGTCGCTATCCGAACGTACATCACCACGTGCCTCGCTCCCATAAAGAATAACCTTCAAATCAAGAAAGTTACGATGTAATGTAAGCACTCAATTTAGGGCATCCCCCTTCGAAAGGGCACTTTTCAGTGCCCTAAACCGAGTTTTGTTAATTAATTAGTCTTGAATTTAACATTGGCTGGTAGCCAAAGTGATTTTGTCAGGAACCATGTTAACATAATCCCTGCATCCGTTAAAGATATTTTTGAAAAAAGTTCCGATGAAGTTCCAGACAGAACTGCCATGAAGCTTTACCGTTCCAATCACACTATGATATGTTGCAGCCATCCCAGCACCGGCATCACTACCATAATGAAGTGAATTATTACGTTGGGTAGTCAGCTTTCGAATGGTTCGCTCTGCCAGATTGTTGTCTATAGGTAATTCACCATCATCCAAGTAGGCAAAAATCTCTTTCCAGAACCGGTTCAGATAATTGAGAGCTTCCCTATAATACCGACTTCTAAATTCTGAATCCTTTAACAGTTCACTGTCCAACTGACTGCGCAATTCTATCAGGAGTTCCTTCGTTTCCAGACTTTGCCTTTCTCGGAACCTTTCCTTGGGAGTTAATCCGGCATCATCGTATTTACGCTCCCTCATAAAGAACTCCTTTAAAATTTCGGAAAAGCGTTCTGCATTCGGTTCACCACCCTGATTGGAAGCCTTGACAAACTTGTTTTTGGCATGAGACATACAAACTTGGTGTACAGTATCTTTAAAACGGGCTGATTTCAGATCATTGCCGATAAACACATAAGCATTGTATCCGTCGGACATGATACTCTTCAATTCTGCATCACCCAAAAAGTCTGTAAGTACCTCACGACCGCGCGAGCCATTCTCATAGAAGAAAATGGCTGTTTTCCGAGCCTTGTTGACCAGAACCCAAATATAGCACTTCTTATAGTGATCATATTTACGCACCTTACACCAGGTCTCATCGCAGTTCACTATCGAGTCTTTTTCCAAAGCTATGGACTTCAATACACAAACCAGTTCGTCCAGGTATGTCTTGCCTTTCTTAAGCCAGTTGCGCAATGTGTTTTTAGAAACGGTCATGCCCATATCTGTCAGCCATTGGTGAAGAAGACCGAAAGTCACATTCTTCACATAAACTTCATAGGCGATAGCCTGCAGAAATTCAGGAGTAGCTTTAGTACCCTCGAATCTGGTCACCACCTCCGGATGGCCTTCAGAAGGGAAATAACCCCACCTGGGCTTTTTACCAGGCTCTGCATAATGAACCATCTCAAAACATTCTTCCGTAAGGAAAGTACGGAAACTGAACACCCGTACCATTCTCCTTTCAATGATGCGACCGGGAACCTTTGTCAAGTCAGAAGGATGCTCTATTACTTCTCCGGATACTCCCGTCGTTTTATAACCGTCAGGACGATTGGACAAATCACGGCCTTTCCCGGAAGGCTCTTTAACCTCCGGTGATTGGACATGACCAACCGAATCCGTTCGAAGCGTATCATCGGTTCCATCATAATCATCCTTCTCCTTGTTCCGGTCTGAATCACCCGTCTTAGCTTTAGATTTGATCTTTTGACGTCGATCACCAAAACGTTCCTGATGGGCATAATCAAGTCTTTCCTGAAGTGACTTAATCTTACGTTCAGCCGATTTGCGAAGTTTATGCTCTTCTGACAACCGATTCTCAAGGTCAGCATGTTTCGATTCCATAGAGGACACCTGAGACTTCAGATCCTTCATCTGAGCCATAAAATCCTCCAAAACAAGCTTCATGGCATCACTTGTCAACCTTAAATCCTGATTCTGTTCGGCAAAGTATTGTATGTACCGCTCTTTCTGATCCTCTGCCATACCTGCACTATAATTTATAGGGCTGCGTGAGTAGGTTTCCCTACTCAACAACTCTCGTTTTGTTGTAATTATATCTTGCAGATCGATCATACTTAAACCTTTGATTTACAGCATTAAAGGTAATAAAATAATCGCAAAAACGCAAGTGGACAAATAGATTAATTATCTGATTTTTAATGTTTTAACTATAGGATTCTCAAGAATCAAAACCACGTCCTTCCAGTCAATCCGATAAACAGTATCTGCCCCGTTCCGCTCTACTTTCATGAACTGATAGCCTGCTACAAACTTCTTTTCGAACAGACTATATGAACGATTATCAAATGAAAACATACGGACTATCCTGCGATTTCGAGACATGACTATAAAGACGTCTCCATCATTGGGCTCACGGTGAAGCCGTTCACGAATGACAGACAACACACGGCTGTGTTTACAACGCATATCGGTAAAATCACGGACATAATAAAAATGATTCAGACCGGTAACACTCAACATAACCCCTCCAGCTTCTCTACCATACGAACCCAATCCGGATAGCTTAAATTCTTTTGGGACAAATGCAAGCCATTGCATTGCTGATACGAATCTCAACCCAAATACGAACCGGGTGATCATTTCTGCTTGGTGATACCGGTTGAGGTTGATCACTAGCCCTGGATTTTTCCTCATGACCAATTGCAGGAGCACCATCAACCTGGACTTCAACTACTTTTTTACGGGTATCCTTGTACCATTTCTGAAAGATGTTATAAGGAACTTTGTTCTTAACGCAAAACGATTGGAGAGATTCTCCATGAGGCAAAGCCTCGGTCTGGTATTGAAAGTAAAACCTTTCAAGATCTTCACTGCTATACATAAATTCTAAAATTTTTGTTCGCAGCGAAGATAGAGGTTGCAATCAATAGCCATTTTTTGACTGCTTACAAAATTGTAGAAGGATAAGCACCCAAGCATTCCTTCTCAACAAGCACCTTTATAAGCTAATACAAATCCTCCTCTATTTCGGAAATAAACACGACTTTCATTCAAACAAGACCTTTATATATACGAGGTTGAGGTCTATTTAAAACTCCTCACTGAAAATAACACATCGTATATCATCACGCGCATCCGCAATGACATTTGAACTCTTTCTATTGTTCGTGTAAGTAACCATAGGTTCGGTAGCTTTCTTCATTATTGAATATTGTTCTTTATATGGCTTAATTTTATTCATTGTTCCAATCTTCCTCCTACAATGATACCAATGATTCTAAAAAGTTCTAATTATCTCCCACCTATTTGTACTTTTAAGTGTAACTTCCACTGATAGTAGCTACTATTTCAATAGTTTATCATAGATCTCCAAATAAGCTCCCCCACAAGAATTTGCACTGAATAGTTCATTGGCACGTTTTTGCGCATGTGCTCCCAATATTCTGCTTTGTTCCGAATTGTCAAACAGATAATTCATTTTTTCAGCTAAGACATCAGCATCTCGCGGTGCGATAACAAACCCAGTCTCATTTGTATTCACCCAACTGGTGCCTGTCCCCAGTTCCGTTGAAATCATCGCTTTCCCATAATGACACGCTTCCAGAAGAACCACTCCAAAGCACTCGCCACGAGTAATGGAAGGCAGCACTACGAACGAACATTTCTTGAATAAATACGCAACATGCTCATTAGATTGATAGCCCAACAAATGAACATTATTGATGTCCTCATCTCTAATTCTCCGGTTGAGTTCCTTAAAAAGAGGGCCACGACCTGCAATCAGGATATTTTTGTTTACCTTTTTAGCTGCATCAAGCAAATAATGTAGCCCTTTGTATGTACGAAGCACTCCCACGAACAAGGCAAACTGCCCATATTCATTCACTTGCCGGGCAAACTCTTCTTCAACCGGATGATGCTCATTAAATCTCTCGTCTGAAACCCATAATCCTATCGGATGAATTTTATCCTTGCAGACATTTAAGATAGACTCGGTCGAAGCCAGATTAGGACTGGTGGGCACAATGACACTCGCTTTTTTAAATAACCTTTTCACAAAAGGTGCATAACCATTCATCAGCACTCCCCGCCCTTCTATAGGTGCATGAAAAGTTATCACGATAGGCTTACTCGTTTTATGAAACAGCGTAAGAAGTTCCGCAAAAGGGTAAGGATAATGCAGATGTATAATATCTGTATTCTTTATTATCCTTGAAAAATTCTTCATCAAACCGACACTCATAGGCATTGAAGAAAGACGGATATTCGTCTTATAAGAAATGCACTTTATTCCATCATAGTCACAGACTCCCGGCTTTTTTGAAAGGGATATTACTTCCACTTCATATCCATGCTTCATCGACATCAGACCAAGTTGATGAATCACTTCTTGGATACCACCGTCCGGTTCATCCGGATAGAATGTTTTAAAAATGTGAGTTATCTTCGCCATCTTTCGTATATTGGTTTTGAATTAAAATTCCCTTAAGCTTATTTCGAATTGTTGCCGTAACTTAGGATTCCCTTTACCTTCCTCCAGTAATAATTGCAGTAAACTTGGGAGAAATCTTTTTCAAGCAATAGTAAAGAGCCAATGCAATCGTAACTGTCAACAAAATATTAAAGAAATAGACAACAACCATTGCGAAGTCACTTGCCGGATGCAAAGTGACATACAACAACTTGCGAATGTTCGATAACAACCAAGGATCGTGTATTGCAAAAACAAAAAAGCTGGCAGAAGCTAAAAAAGTTGTGCTTCTAAAATTATGCTTAGCCACTATTGCAGCAGACAAATTAAGAGTACTAAGAATGCCTGCTATTTTTATTAATTTAAATAGCCATTGAACATCATGTCCTTGGACCATAAAAGCATAATGAACAGCCACCATTAGTAAGTAGAAAATATATGGATAATATCCATATATTCTAACTATATTTACAAAGTTACGCTTGTAGATACTAAAGACTGCACCTAATGAGAAAAAGAATAAAGCTTCTGTGCTTAAACCTCTTATACCGATATAGGGCAATGAATAGCCGCAAAGCCAGAATACAGCAATAAGCCAAATAAGAAGACCTTTAAAACGGCTAAGCAGACAATAAAGAACTGGAGAGAATAAAGACAGTACCATTAAATCTCTTATGAACCAAAATTGATAAGCTATAGGATATGTCATCGTCTTCTTATCATCAAGTATTCCCCAAAACGAAGACAAATAATAATCCAGCCCGGCATTATTAGGAAATTGAAACCATTGTCTCGTTAGAGGAAGGTGAGATACCGCAAAAAAACAAATCAAAAAAGAGGCATTCCAAAATAAATAAGGTATCAGCAAAGTACTTATTCTACGTTTTATCTTGTAAATGTATGTTTGCAGAGAATAATCAGCTTTGTAGAAGAAGAGAAAACCTGAAAAGAAGAAAAACAAAGGCACAGAAATCCAACCTATATATTGTGAGAACAATTGACCTATAAAAGAATAGGTAGGCATGTGTGTTTCACTCCCCATTACCTCATTGCCTACAATAATAGAAGGTCTATAGTTATGAATAAACACAACTCCCACTATGAGAGGAAAACGCAAAAAAGCTATAACCCTACTTTGCAATTCATCCGCATTTTGCTTGCTAAACATAAGTTCAAGACAGTTTTAGTATATTTCGAAATTGCCCCAATGCATAGGCTTTATCATAATGCTTAAATCCGCGTGGCACCCTCCGTTCTTCAACAGCTTTTATCATATCGTCTAAGCTCTCAAAAGTACTATTTGATAATAAAAAGCGATTGATTATGGTGTCGTATGCCAATATGGACAAGTCGGCATTTATTGCCTCCACCAAAGCCATAGGCAACATTTCTTGAAGAAAGGAAGAAAATAAATAAATATCTGAAGATATTAAATAACGTTCTACATCATTTACACATCCCATAGCAATAATGTTGTTGCCCCTATATTCATCTATCAAGTATTGTTCTTCTCCCTCGCCTGCAATCAAGAATTTCACGTTGGGCTCATCGCTCATCAGCGAAGCCATTTTCAAGCAATCTGCCAATCCCTTGCCTGGCTTGAAGATAGCAGAAAACATAATAATCAAATCATCATCGGCAATATGCAGTTCCTTTCTTACCGTTTGACGAATAGTAGAATAATCTTTTTTCTCATATCTTTGAATATAGAAGTTTATAAAAGTATGAACGGGTATGCGGATATATTTCTTTACCAACTGTTCTGTACGAGGAGTTATCAAAAAGAAATCTGTGCATATCCAATTAATGAGAAGCGACAGAATAAAAAACTTCCGTTCACTGAAGAAGAGGTGCTGCAAGTAGATTACTTTTTTACCTTTTAGCTTAGCTGCAATTTTGTACTTTATCAGCCGCAGAAGATTTATATTACTATGAATAAATATGTAGTCAGCCCCGGCTATCAAGTCACCGGTAAGCCTATTCTCTATGTCATGGTTCTGATTGCGTATCATAGCTTCATATTCAGCACTGTGGCTTTTGGCTATAAAGCAAGAAGACACGCCCATTTCGCTCAAGGCAGAAGCATAGTTAAGTGCCACATTTTCAGCTCCTCCCCGCTTCAATGTGTTCAAAAGTTGTAATGCAATTTTCATTTAAATTATTTGTTGGATACGTATTGATACAACACTTCAGCCAAGTGCTCCCATTGCAAACTATCTGCCAAAGATTGTAAATGTTGTTTTTTATAAAGATATTCTTCGGCATTGGCAGTGGCTGCATTAATTGCTTCAGCCAAAGCTTCAGGCGAAGCCTTTTCCAGAAAGTAAGCCGTATCGGCAGGTAACTGTTCGGGAATTCCTCCCACCTGCGTTGCGATTGCAGGAATGTTATATCCCAATGAAACAGCAGCAACGCCGCTTTGCGATGCTTCTAAATAAGGCATCAGCAGTAAGTGATTCTCATTCACAAACTTATCAAATTCGTCATTCGTCAAGTATTTATTGACTATCCTTACATACAAGTTGTTATCAAATTTTAAAGTAGAGATACATTCATCAAATTTCCCCGCCAAAGTGATTGTTCCTATTCTGTCGTAGTCTATCAAAGGTAATGCGTCTGCTAACAAATCAACACCTTTATAATAATTGATTCGACCTATCATCAATAAGTTATATCTCTTGGGCAATACTTCAATTTTGGTTTTATTATCACCATAAACAATTACTCCGTGAGGTATAATAATGGAAGGTTTTTGCACGCCTATATGTACTTCCACCCTTTGGCGCACAAACTCAGACAAGAACACCCAATGAGCAGCATTCTTCATTGCCACATCCATCATCTTTTGATGAATTACCGAAGTCTCGCCTACATGCATCACTCCATCATGTATAACTAAAAAAGTGGGTACCTTGCACCACTTACATAGAGACACAAAGACTGTATCCCAATTGTGAGGTCCAAACACCAACACCCTATCATATCTGCCCCGCCAAATCTTTAGCAGAAGAAGCAATAAATAATAAGGCAGAAAGAAAGTCCACGACCAAAGCTGTCCTATTAATCCCTTATAGACTTTTATCTTCTTCGCTTTTCCGCAAAAGGGTTCTTCGGTTGAAGCAGCTATCCATACATCTATTTTATCAGTAGGAAAGTGGTTGAGCAGTTGGTTGGCATAGTACACGCATCCCCCTTCATATCCCAAACTGACACACAATATCTTTTTACTCATAATCAGCCAAACAATACATTGTGATATAGATAGTGTTCATCTTGTCCCAATTGGAACACTCTGATAACAGCATACAGACACACAACAGCCAGAAAAACTATCTTCCACCTCATATTCAGTTCTTTGTAGATTGCGGGATAGAGAATGCAATAAGATGACATAAACAAATAGCTGAAGCGTACGGGTAGCGTATCGAATTCCGCAAGAAAGAGCCTGCAAAACAGCATACAGAAAAACAGATTGTAGAACAATGTCATATTCTTCCCCAAAGCATTCAGTTTATCATAAAACAGTAGTAACAATATTCCGCTGCACATCCGTTCCAGATAGCCGATAGAAACGGCTGAATAATTATTGAACATACTCTTTACCATATACTCCTCCGTACTACTCAAAACACGCCCCCCTATCATAGATGCACCTTGAATCAAAAGATTGGAAAAAAGATTAATATGCGATAGAACCATAAAGTTTCCCACTAAGAAGATACCCCAATATACGTATTTATGATACTTCTTTGTAAGAATGAAATAGAGTGGAAAATAGACAATGGAACTCGTGTGAAATCCAAAGCCTATCAGATTCAATATAAAATAAGGCAATGCCTTGCGTTGTATCAAGAAAGGAATGGAAAGGTAGAAAAACGAGATACTCTTCATGTTGCGCATCACATTTACCGAATCCAGAAACAATGCAAAGTATATAAGCATTGAAAGCATAAAAAAAGACGAATACCGCCGGAACAACCAACATATCACCACCAAATCAATTAGGGTGGATAGGGTCATAAAAAAACTAAGATTGTCCCATACACTGTTTTTTACGAAAAACATGTAATACTGGAACAATGGCTCAGCATTTGAATTTTCCAAACGTGCTACAAAACTATCAAAATCTGTATGACAATCATGAAAAAATGCATCGTATGCTTCCCAATCGTATCCCACCTCGTGACGAAGGCCAATAAACAAGAAGTAAATGATCCCCCCAAAAAAGGTATCTACATTGTCGGTATCAATACCTCTGCACCGTTGCCTTGTGTTCCATGCAATAATAGCAATAAAACACAAAGCAACAAGTACATAGGGTAATGACTGACTTGTACTTGCACCCATATATACAGTTAAGCTTCTGCAGTAGGTAAATTCAAAATCTTTTTCTTGAACAATTTACTATAAACACCAATGAAGCTTTTAGTTACCAAATAATAGAGTAATCTGGAACCCAATAGCTTTTGGTTATCATAAAGCAAACATGAATGTTTAAACGAGCCGAGATGAAATCTATAAGTCTCAAAATTGTACTTCCAAAACGTAGAGGCCGGTGAAAGATATTGCAAGTAATAAAATCCCATCTTGATTGCATTGGTTCTATCCTTGGGCGGGAGAACGGATTGAAGCAGCAGACGATGCAGCTCTTCTTCATTCTCGGGATTATAGGTAATACCCAGCTCGCGATATACTGCTCCACCCAACAATATCACCGGCTTACCATGATATACAGCTTCGGCACCGGTAGTAGAGCCCCACACCACTACTACGTCTGCCCTATCTATCAGCGCATAAGTACTTAAACTGCTTCCGCCCGGGATAACAGTCATGTTAGGATATTTCTCGCCTAATTTCAGCAAGTCTGTATGATACTTGTAGGGCACATTCGTTAGATTGGGATGAATACGTAAATAAACTCTCACTTTGGGGTTGTTCTTTAAGAATTCGGCTATATTTACAATCGCATCCAACTGTGTTGGGAATAGCCTAGCTTTATCATACTCATCACCCACTGCTGCAAATTCATCTTCCGAACTATTGAAAATCACGATATTTCGATAGCCTTCATCCCAATTGTCGGGCAGTTTTGCTTTGTTCTGATTAGCTATGTAATTTTTATCACCCGCATAAGTACCCGTCTTTCTTTGTATGAAAAACATATTTCCAACATGTTCTTTTTCAGCTTCAGACAGCACAGACTGATTCCAAGTATTATAAATCATCTCTGTATTTAAAATAATGCTGTGAGGAATATTCCCACAAAAATATCTTTTAAGGTATTTGTGATGGAACACGCAGATTGATTCACACGAAACGAAAGGAATATTGTGCAATTGGCTTATCTCCCATTCGGGACGTGCATCATTAGCACGGCCATTGAACAACAACACCTTATCAGGCTGTACATCAGTAATGATTCTATCTACCATTAAAGTGCGTCGAACGGTAGAACGTAACAACTCATCAAAATAGGCACGGAACACACCATCCAGTTTAGGGTTGCAGTTGCGTGTGTGTGAGATATAGTTGGAAAGACTCGACATACCTACTGATACACCATTATATTTAAGTGCTTTTATCTCTGACAAAGATTTGTATTGAGGATGAAAGTTTTTAGCCTCTACCTTTATTTTCTCTGTTAAAACACTACATAAAGAGATTTGGTGTATACCCTCGGAAAGTTTCTTTCGCATACGCGTAGTATAACAACTACACAATTTACACTTCATGGGGTTGCGTTTCATATTCTCCCAACATATTTCCGCTTGCGGATCGCAATACACGAAATAAACCTCATGCCCCAATCGGTAATATAACTCGGCCTCGTCCATCATATACACAAATGTATTGGGCGAAACACCTGCAAAAATCAATATTTTCATCAGTCAAATTTATGTTTTATGTGATAGATTATTTTAAACAATCCTATCCTTTCCAAAAAATCCATGATATGCTTTTGGCGTACCTGCTTTTTTATCTGCACCCTAAACAGTGCTTTCATTTCATCTTTGGTACGAGGCAGACTAAACATTTTCTGCATACTATCATAATTCTTGTCAATGAAATAATCATTGTTGCGAATGGCATTTTCAGCCCAATGTCGATGATTCTTACTGCGTGCTCCTCCGGAACACATCGCTGAAGGCAGATTTATTTGGTTGGCCGAACTGGTATAATAAATGGTATATCCAGCCAAAGTAGCCCGAATCAAAAAGTCTGTCTCTTCACGATAGGCATTTCCTTCTATTTTCACATCAAACTGCATTTCGCGCGCTACTTGGGTCTTACAAAGACAAGAAGCATGACAAAATGGGACCCTAATCGGCTCTTTCACTGTATATGTAAAGTTTGTGGACAAAGTGGATAAATCAACAATCTGATTAGCCTCAGTAGCGATTCGATTGCGATAATGTGACAAAAACTCATCCAGTTCATCGATTTGTTCAGGAAAGAAAAGCGCCAATGCTCTTCCTCCCACAATATCGGCATTTTTCTCTCTCATTACATTCAGCAAGTTACGGATAGAACCGGGATAAAGCACCGAATCATCGTCACCAAAATAAATATACTCTGACTGAACTTTGCTAATAGCAACATTTTGTGTGTAAGGTTGCTTCGAGTTTACTTCATTACGGAAATAACGTAAAGTGGGAAATCTTGTTTGCAACTCCTTCACCACTTCAGCTGTATTGTCTGAAGAACAATCATCAACCAATATCACTTCACTCACATCCTCCTGAAAATAAGTAGGAATAGTTATGGGCAACAGACGAGCTCTGTTGAAAGATGGTAACACAACGCTTACATTCATTGAAATATCTTTTTAATTTGAAATTTGTTCAACATAAAGAAATAGACTAAAACAATAGGAATCATTACCATAATCTTAATCCACCACAACGTTTGTGACAAATATTGCGCCACCACTACCGCTAAAAGCACTATCAATAGGATAACGATGATTCTATTCAATTTACCCATCCAAACCTTCGTGTTTTTATGAAAATAAGGTACAAAAAATGGAATAATAGCTATTGTCCAATAAGACACCAACGTAGAATATACCACTGATACATACCCCAATATTGGAATCAAAATAATGGAAAGAAAAATATTCACTGCTCCCGGCATAAAAATAAGCCATAAAAGTTGCTTTGAGTCTTTCTTTATGAAAGCCACATTGGAAGTAAAATTATAGAAAGGTAACAATACATTGGCAAAACATATAATACTTGCAATGGCACTGCATGATTGGAAACTCTCGTTACGAATAACGACTCGATAAATATCCGGCATCCAAATAGCTACTGTAAAAACGGCAGTCAAGGTTGTAAATTGACAAAAATAATAGAGACTCCTATAATCACCAAACCTTTTATCCCGATAAGTTTTTTGCAACTGCGGAACCAGTGCAACGACTAACGAAGTGGTAATAATAGTAATATAATCGCCCATCATATATCCATTTGAAAACAATCCAATATCTTCCAAGGATACTTGATAGAGATTCATTATAATACGCGAAGAAGAAGAGAGCAATACAAAGCCAAGAGCATGAGGAATGAGCGGCCATGACAACTTCAACATATCCACTAATTTTTTCCACTTTCGGTCTATAATAGGTTTTATGCCTTCTTTTTTGAAAAGTAAGGGACAAAATAAGGTAAATGATACAATAGCTGTGACAGCTACACCAAAAAGAAAGCCCCAATAGCCAGCCTTAAAAAAATAAATAGATACAAACGAGACAGTCATACCACAGATACTACCTAACAAAGTACGATAAACCAATGGCTTCGGAGTTCCTTTCAAAGGATAGAGATGCTGTGCAATCACAGTATTTCCAAAAAGAAGAAGAGGTACACAACTAATCATAGCAATCAGAAACCTTTTTTGAATACAAACTTCTGACAACATTCCCATTATAACACAAATATAGACAATACTCAGTAATATACCTGAAAGATAGAAATAACATATAACTCTTCCCCATAATACCCTCCAATGGTTAGAATATTCATAATAACTATTGGTAAGAAACAGATTAAGTCCCAAAGGAGCTATAGTAATAAATAGTCCGGAATAAGAGGTAATCACTCCCCAAATGCCATAATCAAAAGGGGTAAGAAAAGGAGTTATTAAAGGCAAAAGCAAAAGGTTTACTAATGAAGCCAATTTGGGCATCACACCAAAACCAAATGCTTTCTTTAAGATACTGATTAGAAACATAAATTACTCCCTTTTTCTCACCTTCAGCCATTCCTCCAGCCACTCATTCACCATCTGCCTGATTTCATCATCCTCCAAATCCATGGAGTAGTAATAAAAAAGTGACTGATAAGCACTTAATCTCACATCCAGCCCTTTTTTATTTTTCCATACGTAGTTGTACAAATATGGGCTTCTTTGGCAAGAGTATTAATATTCAAGTCTTTCTCTTTACGCCATTTCTCAAATAAAGCACCCAGTATAGGGTGGTCACTGTTTACATTCATCGTCGTCTTGTATTATGTTATCAGAATTAAAAAAGTACATGTTATTAAACGTTATTTTAGGTTTCTCACATTTAAAATATTTTCCATATACAGAAAATATTTAATGAGAAAAGAGCCCTAACTTCGCACAAAATCTTTAAAACAACAAAATGGAAAATCTATTCAAAATGTCACTTTTCATGCCGCCCATATCGCCGATAAAAGACGAAAACACCGGAAAAACCGTAAAAAGTGCCACACTCACCCCATTCAGGACAATGAGCATTGACGAAGTACACCGTCTTATCACCTCCGACCAGAGACTTGCCGAACTGACACTCGCCATAAGAAATGCCGCAGCACAAGGAGACGAAATTACCGCACGATTCCTCAAACAACAGACACTACCCTACGTCACTCCCTGCGGCGTATTCACCCGACGACGGAGCGACTGCCTCACGGAACCCTCCGGCCTGGTTGTAGTCGACATCGACCACCTTGAATCCGCAGAAGAAACGGAAAACTTACGGCAACAACTGTTTGATGACCCCTATCTATGCCCTGCGCTGGTGTTCATCAGCCCCACCGGACGGGGCGTAAAAGCGTTTGTTCCTTGTCTTCACGGACAGAATCCTGCAGAAGGAATACAATGGGCCATGAACTACGTCCACTGCATGTATGACGCCGAAAACACACAACCCGGAAAAGGAGTGGACACTTCGGGGAAAGACCTCGTACGTGCCTGTTTCCTCTGCCATGACCCGAAAGCACTGCTCAGAAAAGTTGTGAATTTCGAATGATGAGTCATTGCAAATCACCGACTACAAATTACTAATTATAAATTACCAAATCCGATGGAACCACTATCTTCATTGCACCTTCTGGCCGAAGCAGTCAGAAATGCAGGAGCAGACATTGCTCCAACCTATCAAGAATATATACAACTGGCATTTGCCATTGCCACCGACTGCGGAGAAGCAGGACGGCATGATTTTTTAAGTCTGTGCAGCCTGTCGTCCAAGTACGACCGACGGGCAGCCGACAAGCTCTTCAGCAATGCCTTGAAGACCGGCCGTAAGGACGTGCATCTGGGAACCGCCTTTCATCTGGCCGAGCTTTGCGGCGTGAAGATTCAGCATGAAGCCGCACCCGCCATTGGTACACTTGGTACACAAAGTTCACCCCTCTCTTCTACCTCACACACACGCGCACGCGAGGAAGAGTCCGCATCGGGCATTGAACCACTGTCTCCATTACCCACTTTCGACGAACACCTCCACTGGCCTTATCCCCTGAATCGCATCATGAGCTGCGGAACCTCCCTCGCCCAATACGATGTACTGCTACTGGGTGCCATCACCGTATTGGGTGCCAGTATGGGAAAACACGTCCGATGTTCCTACGGAGGAAAAATGATGTCCCCCTGCCTGCAAACCTTTGTAGTAGCCCTACCTGCATCCGGCAAAGGAGTGCTCTCCTTGGTACGCCTGCTTGCCGAGCCCATTCACGATGAAATACGTGGGCAGGTAGACGAAAGCATGGCATGTTACCGCCGCGAAAAAGCAAAATACGACACACTGGGCAAGGAACGTGGAAAAACGGAGACTCCCGTAATGCCTCTCAACAAGATGTTCCTCATCTCGGGCAACAACACCGGAACCGGCATCCTGCAAAACCTGATGGACTCCGACGGCACCGGACTGATATGCGAAAGCGAAGCTGACACCATCTCCACCGCCATCGGTTCGGAATACGGACACTGGAGCGACACCATGCGCAAAGCCTTCGACCACGACCGACTGTCCTACAACCGCCGCACCGACCACGAATACCGAGAGGTAAAGAAAACTTATCTTTCCGTACTTCTGTCAGGCACCCCCTCACAAGTGAAACCACTGATTCCCACTGCCGAGAACGGGCTCTTTTCCCGCCAAGTATTCTACTACATGCCTACCATACATCATTGGCAAAACCAGTTCGACCGCAATGACAGCGATCTTGAAGATACCTTCAAGGCTCTGGGCATGGAATGGAAGGACAAACTGAAAACCATTGTCATGAACGGAATATTCACCCTTCACCTTACGGACGGACAGAAAGATGAATTCAACCGGCTCTTCTCCCGGCTTTTCGTACGCTCCGGACTGGCCAACGGAAACGAGATGTCAAGCAGCGTGGCACGTCTGGCCATCAACATCTGCCGCATCATGCAGGTAGTGGCCATGCTCCGCGTAC
>ENA-OQIE01000919-OQIE01000919.1-human-gut-metagenome-genome-assembly--contig:-NODE-919-length-15996-cov-3.054714_pt1 | contig 15996 bp, 10 predicted proteins | sample MGYA00242569_ERZ504731 | MGnify/ENA primary metagenome ERZ504731 (study PRJEB26092, sample SAMD00036208) | human gut metagenome | host: Homo sapiens | study: EMG produced TPA metagenomics assembly of...
ACAGTTCTTGTCACAACTGCAGCCGTTCCGACACTTGAAAGATTAAAATAATTAGTTAGGTCGAGACTGATATGTCTTGGCTCTTTTATTTTCATTTACATTTTAGATACCATTTTCTTTTTAAAAAGATTTACAATTATCGCTAGAATTTTCTGAAAAAATTTGTTATAATGTAAGCGGTTAAAAATATAAAGGAGATTGCTATGTCTTACACTGAAAATTATCAAAAATGGCTCGACTTTGCTGAATTGCCTGCTTACCTTCGTGATGAGTTGGTCGCAATGGATGAAAAAACGAAAGAAGATGCCTTCTATACCAACCTTGAATTCGGTACAGCTGGTATGCGTGGATTGATTGGTGCTGGTACTAACCGCATTAACATTTACGTTGTTCGCCAAGCAACTGAAGGTTTGGCCCAATTGATTGACTCAAAAGGGGAAGAAGCTAAAAAACGTGGTGTTGCTATTGCCTATGACAGCCGTCACTTCTCTCCAGAATTTGCATTTGAATCTGCACAAGTTTTGGCAGCTCACGGTATTAAATCTTACGTATTTGAAAGCCTTCGTCCAACACCTGAATTGTCATTTGCTGTTCGTCATCTCCACACATTTGCTGGTATCATGGTAACAGCTAGCCACAATCCTGCTCCATTTAATGGTTACAAGGTATACGGTGAAGACGGTGGACAAATGCCACCTGCAGATGCCGATGCTTTGACAGATTACATCCGCGCTATCGAAAATCCATTCACTGTCCAATTGGCTGACCTTGAAGAAAGCAAAGCTAGCGGCTTGATTGAAGTTATCGGTGAAAACGTCGACGCTGAATACTTGAAAGAAGTCAAAGGCGTTAACATCAACCAAGACTTAATCAATGAATACGGTCGTGACATGAAGATTGTCTACACTCCACTTCATGGTACTGGTGAAATGTTGGCACGTCGTGCTCTTGCGCAAGCTGGATTTGAAGCTGTTCAAGTTGTTGAAGCTCAAGCTGTTCCAGATGCTGACTTCTCAACTGTTAAATCTCCAAACCCTGAAAACCAAGCTGCCTTTGCTCTTGCTGAAGAACTTGGCCGCAAAGTAGACGCTGATGTATTGGTTGCAACTGATCCCGATGCTGACCGTCTTGGTGTTGAAATTCGTCAACCAGATGGTTCTTACCTCAACCTTTCTGGTAACCAAATCGGAGCTATCATTGCTAAATACATTCTTGAAGCTCACAAAACAGCTGGTACCCTTCCTGCCAATGCTGCCCTCTGTAAATCAATCGTATCAACTGAGTTGGTTACTAAGATTGCAGAAAGCTACGGCGCAACTATGTTTAACGTCTTGACTGGTTTCAAATTTATCGGTGAAAAAATTCATGAATTTGAAACACAACACAACCACACTTACATGCTTGGTTTCGAAGAAAGCTTCGGTTACCTCATCAAACCATTCGTACGTGACAAAGACGCTATCCAAGCTGTTCTTATCGTTGCTGAAATCGCAGCTTACTACCGCTCACGTGGTATGACTTTGGCAGATGGTATCGAAGAAATCTACAAACAATACGGTTACTTCGCAGAAAAAACTATCTCTGTTACCCTTTCAGGTGTTGACGGAGCTGCTGAAATCAAGAAAATCATGGATAAATTCCGTGGCAATGCTCCTAAACAATTCAACAACACAGACATTGCTAAGACAGAAGACTTCTTGGAACAAACAGCTACTACTGCTGACGGCGTTGAAAAATTGACAACTCCTCCAAGTAACGTGCTTAAATACATCTTGGCTGATGATTCATGGTTTGCCGTTCGTCCTTCAGGTACAGAACCAAAAATCAAATTCTACATCGCTACAGTTGGTGAATCTGAAGCAGATGCTAAAGAAAAAATTGCGAATATCGAAGCAGAGATCAATGCTTTCGTAGGCGAATAATATTTAAGACTTAGAGCTAAGCTCTAAGTCTTTTTTATACATTACACTACTAGAATTAAGGAAGTTACTTTTTGCATCTTGAATTGTCAAATTAAGTGCATACTTTCCCCATAGAATACTTCATAAGGTGTTTTCCAGTTAAGACATTTTCGTGGCCTATTATTAAGTTTGTTCTCCCATAGCTGAATAGTCTGATCATCAACCAATGTTAGATCACTACCCTTTGGAAAATATTCTCTAAGTAATCCATTCGTGTTCTCATTGGTTCCTCGTTGCCATGGAGCATGAGGGTCAGGAAAATAGACTTCAATGTTCAATTGATCACTCAATTTCTGATGATACGTGAATTCTTTCCCTCTATCAGGAGTTACTGTATACTTCGTCAAGGGTTCTAACAGTTTTACCATAGCTTCTATTACCAACTTGCTTTTCTTAACAGCTACCTTTTTGATTTTTAGAAAACGAGAATAACGGTCTGTTAGAGTCACTAAACAAGCTTTTCCAGTTTTACCTGCAACAGTATCGGCTTCCCAATCTCCTATTCTAGTTCGATTATTAGCTTCTTCTGGTCTTTCGTGAATTGTATGAGAAATGGATATTTTCCCTCTATTTTCAACATGACCTTTAGTATGACGTGTTTTCCCACGATGACGAAGTTTACGAATGACACCACGAGCACCATGAGATAGTGAGTTATCATCAAAATGACCTCTGTAAATGGCTCTATAGATTGTTTGATAACTAATAACAGTTTTTCCATACTCTAATCGCAACCGACCTTCTATTTCTTCAGGAGACCATTGGTAATCGAGAAATAGATGTTTGACGGTATTGCTTAAATTGTGATCTATTTCAAGCATACGCTTCCGCCCACAGTGTGATTTAGCCCTATGGTAAGACTCCTGTGCATGACTTGGAGAATAGCTTCCTTCTTTTAGATGCCGCTTCCACTCACGACTAATACTAGATGGATGACGATGAAGTAACTTAGCAATTTGAGAAAAATTTAGGCCTTGCGTACGGTAAATGAGAATACTTTCACGCTCGTCTATGGTAAAATGATGGTAGCTCATAAGATTTCCTTTCGTAACTAGTTCGTTCAATTCTATTTTACTAGAAAATCTTATGAGTTTTTATTGTGCACTTATATTGTATATTCAAGATACTATAAACACGAAACCACCTATAGATTAAACTATAGGTGGTAGTTTTATGATTCAATTATAGAGCGCTAACTTGTGAATGATGCTTAAACAAGGAATGAGTAGCTTCGTGAATATGACGAGCAGTTTCTGCATTATTCATGGTGTAGAGGTGAACGCCTGCAACATCTTGAGTAACAAGGTCGACAATCTGGTCAATCGCATAAGCAAGACCTGCCGCTCTAAGTGACTCAGGATCATGCTCATACTTATCCAAAATGGCACGGAACTTACGTGGCAAATGGATATTCTCACAAGTCTTAAGCAAACGTAGAGCTTGGTTACGATTCAAAATTGGCATAATACCCGCATGAATTGGTACATCAATTCCAGCCAAGGTACATTTATCTTGAAAATCATAGAAACGTTCATTGTCAAAGAAGAGTTGGGTTAAAAGACCAGAACAACCTGCATCAACCTTTTTCTTAAGGTTTTGGATATCAGAGATTTGATTTGGCGAATCTGGATGCCCTTCAGGATAGCAGGCACCGATGATATCAAATTGAGGAGCTTCTTCCTTGATAAATTCAATCAAATCAGTGGCATATTTAAAGTCTTTAAGAGGTTCCACACCAGGAATGATATCGCCACGTAGGGCTAAGATACGGTGTACACCAACGGCATCCAAGTCACGTAAGGTATCAGCAACCTTTTCTTTACTCAAATAGATAGCTGGAAGGTGGGCAATCGTTGGGATGGCTAGGTCATTTTGAATATGATCTGCCAAAGGAACCGTCGTCTCTTTGATATTATATTTGTTATTACTAGCTGTCACACTGATAAAGTGTGGAGCCAATCCTTGCATATCCTCAAGGGCACGTAGGATTTTTTCGTTACCTACTGCTGGGTTAGGTGGAAAGACTTCAAAAGAGAGTGATGGTGTTTGGCTTGTCATATTTTATACCTTCTTCTTTTTAGATTTTTGTTAAGACGAAAGCTGTTTTAAGTGCCTACTGACTTCATGAGTTCAGTTAAACACTTGTTAATCATAGCCTGCTTGCAAAAATCTTTAGAACATTATTCGCTATTGAAAACCTTCTACACTTAAGGAAGAAGGTCTTCAACGTATGATAACTTCTGCTTACAAGTTTTCGCGAGCTGCTTTTGCAGCTTCTACAAGCTTGATTAAGCTTTCTTTAGTTTCTTTGATTCCGCGAGTCTTCAAACCACAGTCAGGGTTGATCCATACTTTACCGCTTGGTACTTTAGCCAAGATTGCTTCGATAGTGTGGTCAATTTCACCGTCTTGTGGGACACGTGGTGAGTGGATATCGTAAACCCCAGGTCCAACTTCTGTTTGGAAGTTTTGTGCTTTAAGTTCATCCAAGATTTCAAGATTTGAACGACTAGCTTCAAATGAGATAACGTCAGCATCCAAGTTGTCGATAGCTGGAATGATATCTGTAAATTCTGAGTAACACATGTGAGTGTGGATTTGTGTGTCTGGTGCTACAGTTGAGTGAACCAAACGGAAGGCTGGAATTGCCCAGTCGAGGTAATCCTCATACCAGTCACTACGACGGAGTGGCAATTTTTCGCGAAGAGCAGCTTCGTCAATTTGGATAATTTTCACGCCTGCAGCTTCAAGGTCAAGCACTTCGTCTTTGATTGCAAGAGCAATTTGAAGAGTTGAATCCTTAATAGAGATGTCCTCACGTGGGAATGACCAGTTAAGGATAGTTACAGGTCCAGTCAACATACCTTTAACAGGTTTGTCAGTACGGCTTTGTGCGTAGCTAGACCATTTCACAGTGATTGGGTTAAGACGAGTCACATCACCCCAAATGATTGGTGGTTTAACCCCACGCATACCATATGATTGCACCCAACCGTTTTTAGAGAAGAGGTAACCTGACAAGTTTTGACCGAAGTACTCAACCATGTCGTTACGTTCGAATTCACCGTGTACAAGCACGTCAAATCCAACTTCTTCTTGCCATTTAATCCATTCATCAGTGATTTCAGCAAGGAAAGCATCGTATTCTTCTTGTGACAATTCATTCTTACGGAAAGCCAAACGTTTGGCACGAACTTCCTTAGTTTGAGGGAATGAACCGATAGTTGTTGTTGGAAGCAATGGAAGTTTGAAAGCATCTTTTTGAATCACTTCACGTTCTGCAAATGCTGGCAAACGAGTGTAATCAGCTTCAGTCAAGCCTGCAATACGGGCACGAAGTTCAGCATTTTCACCAACACGCTCAGTCGCAAAGAGTTCTTTGTTAGCAGCAAGGGCTTCTGCACCTTGACCATTGCGGATGGCATCCAAGTCACGCAATTCACCCAATTTTTCAACCGCAAAGGCGAAGTGGTCCAAAATAGCTGGTTCAAAATCTTCATTAGCAGTTGTAAATGGTACATGGAGAAGTGAGCAAGAGGTTGTCAAAACAACATTTTCAGCTGGAACTTGTTCAAGAATTGCAAGGCTCTTCTCGTAGTTGTTACGCCAGATGTTTTTACCATTGACGATACCGGCATAGAGAATCTTATCAGCTGGGAAACCACCTTTAACCAATTCAAGTGTTTTCTTACCTTCAACAAAGTCAAGACCAATACCATCAACTGGCAAGTTCACAAGGTCATTGTAGACATCACGAACATCACCAAAGTAAGTTTGAATCAAGACTTCAAGGCCTTTCTTATCAGCCAAGAGTTTGTTGTAGAGGTTCAAAAAGAGAGTTTTTTCTTCTGCTGTCAAATCTTTAACAAGAGCTGGCTCATCGAGTTGAATACGAGTCGCACCAAGCTCAGCCAATTTTGCGAAGACTTCTTGGTAAGCTGCCACAAAGCTGTCTACAAAGTCTTCTGCTTTCACACCATCTTCAAAGTCAGATAATTGAAGGAATGTGAATGGTCCAACCACAACTGGGCGTGTGTTAAGTCCCAATTCTTTAGCTTCTTGGTACTCATCAAAAATCTTGTGACCAGCAAGTTTAACTTCTGTTGTTTTTTCAAATTTAGGAACGATGTAGTGGTAGTTGGTGTTGAACCATTTCTTCATTGGAAGGGCGCGAACGTCTCCTTTTTCTCCTTGGTAACCACGTCCCAAAGCAAAGTAACGTTCAAGATCAGACAAGTCCAAGTTTTGAACAGATTCAGGTACGACGTTGAAAAGGAAAGCTGCATCAAGGAAGTTATCGTAATGTGAAAAATCATTTGAAGGAATTTCACTGATACCCTTCTCTTTAACAATATTCCAGTGTTTTGCACGTAAGTCTTTGGCTGCTGCTAAGAGTTCATCTGCAGTAATTTCATTTCTAAAGTATTTTTCTGTTGTAAATTTTAATTCGCGGAATTCACCCAAACGTGGGAAACCAATGATAGTAGTTGACATCTTGTGTCCTCCTCTTTGTTGTTGAACTTATCTTACCAAAGAAATGGGTGGCTGTATAATTGCTATTAGTTTTCTCTATATATAGTTTTTGACTATAACCTATAAAGTAATGGGTTTCTAGCTACCGTTATCTCCTTTTGTTTAGATATTGTTATAGCTAATAACTATACATCAACCTGATAAAACCTTTTTTAACAAAAAAATCCCTAGACTTTTGTCTAGAGACTCTATTATTTACTAGGATTGGAACACTAAGCTCTATAAGTGCTCAGTACTTTCTCTTGAAGGCAAGATGATGTATAAGACATATTCTCACTATTGTAACTTTTCCAAATATAATAACCAAAAACTACCAATACCAATAAGAAACAAATTCCTAATACGGCTAACCAAATGATTTGTTTCTTTAAGCTATCATACTCACTCATATAGCCATTATGGATTTTAATGAGTTCATTTCTTCTTTTGTTACTTGACTCTTTAGCAATGGCAATTTCTAGCTCATACATTTGATGCTTCCATGAATTCTTAGAAGTGCCTTTTTTCATTTTATGGTTTGAAAGACTGCTGTTGCCTTTCTCAAAGTTATTTTTTTCAGTCATATTTCCCTCTAAAATCTTCTTTTAGTCCCTATCATTATAACATATGTAAAACTATCTGAAAAGTTCATTTTTGGTTAGAATTTTGAGAAAGAGAATTAAAACATGAAAAAGAACCAGAGGGAAACTTCTTATGTTATACTCTAAGTATGCATAAGAAAACTGTTATTGATTTTAAAGAACTTGGTGTCAGACAAATCTTTACAGACGCCATTAAAGAACTAAAAACAAAGGACATTAAGGAAGTCAAACCCCTTTTAGATGAACTCGAAGCCTATCAAAATGAAGGTTATTATGCAGTAGGTTATGTTTCCTATGAAGCAGCCCCTGCCTTCGAGACAAAATTTCAGGTTATTGATGGTCCATTAATGTCTGAGTATCTCCTCTACTTCACTATTCATGAAACTGTTCAAACAGAGCCTATTCCACTTACTTATGACCCTATTACCTTACCAAAATCTTGGCAAGAGCTAACTTCTGCAGAGGAATACAAGGCTGCTATTGAGCAAATACACCACCATATTCGACAAGGTGATACTTATCAGGTCAATTATACTGTTCAACTTCAACAGAAGCTGACAGCTGATCCCTTTGCCATCTATAACCGATTGGTTGTTGAGCAAAATGCACATTACAATGCCTTTATTCAGCACGATGATGTTTCTATCATTTCCATAAGTCCAGAACTCTTCTTTAAAAAAGATGGTGATAGACTGACCACTCGTCCAATGAAAGGTACCACCAATCGTGGTTTAACAACTGAAACTGACCTTGGACAAGCAAGATGGCTAGCTCAGGACCAGAAAAATCGCTCTGAAAATATGATGATTGTCGATCTTCTTAGAAATGACATGAATCGTATTTCAAAAATAGGAAGTGAGGATGTCAAGAGCCTTTGCCAAGTTGAACAATACTCTACGGTTTGGCAAATGACTTCGACTATTGAGACGCAACTCCTACCAAATAGTAGTTTAAGCGATGTCTTCCAAGCCCTTTTTCCATGCGGCTCGATTACAGGTGCCCCAAAAATAGCAACCATGGAGATTATTAAGAAGGTTGAAAAACAGCCTCGAGGTGTCTATTGTGGAGCTATTGGTATCTTGATGCCACAGGGACCTAGTATTTTCAACGTGGCCATTCGAACACTACAAATGGAAGGAACCAAAGCTATCTATGGTGTCGGAGGAGGTATTACCTGGGATAGCAACTGGGAAGCTGAATATGAAGAAACCAAGCAAAAAGCTGCTGTTCTATACCGTCAGAACCCCAAATTCAATCTCATTTCAACTGGTCGTGTCCATCAAGGAAAACTGCTATTTCTTGAGGAGCATATGAAACGCTTGCAAGAGAGCAGTCGCTACTTTGACTATCCTTTCAATGCAGAAAAAGCACACTATCAAGTCGAAGCTCTGTGCCAATCACTAAACCTTGACAAAGACTACCGTCTTAAAATGTCACTTGCAAAAGATGGTGAACTGAAGTTTGAACATACCCAATTAACAAACTTATCCAATGACTTCTGCCAAGCAAGGTTAGTTGAGCAAAGGCATCCGTTGGATAGCCCCTATACCTTCTTCAAAACAAGTTACCGTCCTCACCTTAGTATCGAACCTCACGAACAAATTTATTATAATCATGAGGGGCAACTCCTAGAAACCTCTATCGGTAACATCGTTCTTAAAATCAAAGACCAACTCTACACACCACCCGTTCACCTCGGCCTCTTAAATGGCATCTACAGACAAAGACTTATTGCTGATAATAAGCTTAAAGAAAAAGTCTTGACCTTAAAAGATATGGAACAGGCTCAGGCCATCTACGGATGCAATGCGGTGAGAGGCTTGTATGAATTGAAGGTGGAAGGATAGAATTATATTTAACGAAAAAATACAAGTTTTTTGTTCTCCCCTACTCTTGCTAAAGACAAAAGAAACTTCAATATTCTATTGGTAAAAAATCAACAATTTAATAGTAAAATAAAGTATAATACTTACTGATAGTTATTCAGTTATCGTGACTGTAATGATAAGTTTTTTGGCTTATAATTTACTAGCCTTAAAACTCAGTAATAATTTAGAAAGGATACAAAACCTTAAATGAAAAAATTTAAAGGCTTGACTTCTGCTGAAGTTCAAGCAAGTAAAAACGCCCATGGCGATAATAGGCTCTCTAGTAAAGAGGCTAACTCGCTCCTCTCAATCTTTATCGAAGCCTTCCAAGATCAATGGATTCTTATCCTCTTGGCTGCCTTAGGATTAAAAATCATCTTCAACTTTGTTGGAATGATTTTCCCTGCTATTGGTGAAGCCAACTGGTATGAGGCTATCTCACTAATTTTCGCCATTTTGATGTCTACAGGATTCTCAGCAGTCTCACAATACCGAAATGAGCAAAAATTCAACACTCTTCAAGAAGAGGCTTCAAAAACTAATGCTAAGGTTTATCGTGATGGTAAACTTAAAGAAGTTCTTGTTGATGATATTGTAAAAGGTGATCAAATTCTCCTTCAATCAGGGGACAAGATTCCAGTTGACGGTATCATACTGGAAGGTGAGTTAAAAGTAAACCAAGCTGTCCTTAATGGTGAAAGTGAAGATGCTAAAAAACTTCCACTTGGTGATCAAGCAGAGCCAGACTCTTCCGACCTCTTTACAGAGCTCAAAGTCTTCCGTGGTACAGTTGTTACTTCAGGTGAAGCCGTTATGGAAGCTACACAAATTGGTGATAATACCGTTCTAGGAAGCATCAATACTTCTCTTCAAGAAGATAGTAAAGATTCACCATCCAAAGAAAAACTCAACAAGCTTGCTGGAAACATCGGTGTCCTCGGTTATAGTGCAGGTGCTGCATATTCAGTAATCAACCTTGTTTTAGGCTTTATTGCCCTTAATAAGGCTAATAACCTCAATGGTGGTTCAATCTTCCTTCTTATCATTGAAACGATTCTCTTTGCGGTTACAATCATCATCATGGCCGTTCCAGAAGGTCTTCCAATGATGTTGGCACTCGTTTCTTCAATGAACTCAGGACGACTTTTAGCTCAAAATATCCTGGTTCGCCATCCTGATACCATTGAAACAGCCGGATACATGAATATCCTCTTCAGTGATAAGACTGGTACTATCACTGAAGGTAAACTATCTGTAGTTGACTTCTTCCTTGCTGATGGAACACTTTATACAGCTACTGGTGAAACTGAGGCTCCTGATTTTGACACTATGTCAGATAGCCTTAAAGCTGAAATGATTAATGGTATCGGTCTTAATAACGACGCCATGGTAGCTGATGGCAGTGCTGTTGGTAGTAACGCCACTGACCGTGCACTTCTTGATTTCCTTATTGGTCGTTCTCAACTTGACTTCGATACGAATATAATTACTGAGAAGCAACAATTCAACTCAGCAACAAAATTCGCAAGTGTAACGACTAATAATGGAAAAACCTACATCAAAGGTGCTCCAGAATTCATCCTAAATGACTGCTACTACTATCTTGATAAAGATGGTAATAAACAAAACTTTACAGATGATATTAAAGCTCGCTTCCAAGATTTATCATTGGAACAAGCTAACCGTTCAATGCGTTTGCTTGCTATCCTAAATACAGATGGTAATGATAAAGTCTTGATTGGTATCGTATGTATCCGTGATAACGTTCGTTCTTCAATTAAACAAACTGTTGAAACAATGAACCGTGCAGGGGTTCAAGTAGTTATGGTAACTGGTGACCGTAAAGAAACCGCTGTTGCTATCGCTAAAGAAGCCGGTATCGTTACTGGTCAAAATGACCTTGTCCTTACTCACGATGAACTCTCTGCCCTCTCAGATCAAGAACTTAAACAACAATTGCCTCACTTAAAAGTGGTCAGTCGTGCCCTTCCAATGGATAAAAAACGTCTTATTGAGGCAGCTCAAGACCTCGATATGGTCGCTGGTATGACAGGTGATGGGGTCAATGACTCACCTGCCCTTAAATCGGCTGATGTCGGATTCTCAATGGGTGATGGTACTGAAGTCGCACGTGAAGCCTCAGATATCGTTATCTTGAATAACTCATTGACTTCGATTGAGAAAGCCGTCCTCTATGGACGTACTATGAGTAAGTCAGTAAGTAAATTCATTATCTTCCAATTAACCGTTAACGTGACTACAATTGCTATGTCACTTCTCTCACCACTTTTGGGCCTCAAAGAACCATTTACAATTATCCAAATTCTCTGGATTAACCTTATCATGGACACACTTGCTGCCCTTGCCTTTGGTGAAGAGCCTACCCTAGATCGTTACATGAATGAAAAGCCAGTTGCTAAGAAGGCAAATATTCTCACTGGTTATATGAAATCTGCTATCGGTGTAGCCAGCGTCTTCATTACTCTTGTATGTTTAGCTATTCTTAAAAATGTTGGTGGTATCCAAGACTTTATCACAAATGGAACTGGCAACTTTGAAATGGTAACAACATTCACCTTTACAGTATTTATCTATGCTGTCATTTTCAACTCACTTAATACACGTAGTAATGGATTCAATGTTTTTGAACATATCGGCGAAAACAAGAAATTCTCAATTGTAATGATTTCTATTGCTGTCGTTCAAACCTTGATCATTCAATTCGGTGGAAAAGTATTTAGTACCGTTCCTATGGACGTTCAACACTATATCGTTGCACTTCTTATCGCGGTTTTGATTATCCCTGCAGATTTAATTCGAAAAGCTCTAACTAAAAACAAATAACCATCTGTTTAACATATTATAAAACTTAAAAGGATAAAAAGGATTGGGAGTTATCCCAATCCTTTTTAATAATTTCCGAAGGTAATACCGTGGAAAGATCATAACATAAAAAGGCTTTAACAAGCCTTTTTGATTTATTAAGTAATGCTACTTAAACTGACTAGGAGCCCCTGTATAACCTGCCCAATCCTTACTATAAAAGCGGTCGTTCAAGTTATAGCTAGGTGCAGGTGTTGGATTACTTACAAATGGATCAACAGCCTTGTCAAAGGCTACCCATCCTTTCCATCCCATATGAATGGTATCTTGCATGAAGTAAGGTTGATCTCCATCTTTTGAAAAATCGGCAATATTGGTAAAGCCTTGACTTTCTAATTGATAACAGATTTTAGAAACCGTAGCATCATACATTTCTTGACTTAGTCCCGTATAAGCCATCCACTTGCTATTAACAGGTGGGATGACAAAGATAACGTTAGTATTTGACTTCGCAAATTGATTTAAGACTAACTGTAGGTCACCGTATTCTTGTGAAACTTCATACGAAAGATTCTTTTGGAAACCTTTAAGTTTACCAATCTTTTTAGCCAAACGTTTCTTATAGAAACGGTCATCGATACCAAAGTCGTTTGACTTGGTATGAGCTTCTGCATCTCTTACGGCAACCTGGTCAAGTGCCTCGTAAGAGAACTTGTCTGGCAACTCTTTAAGATAAGGAAGAACCTTCTTGTCGTAATTTGCATTATTTGATGCTGCAAAAGGACTGAACAAGGCATCTTCTCGCTTATTAAGCTCTGCCATAAATTGAATATAAGTCTTATCAAGAGAATTTAAATCTTGCCCATTAGCTACTTTAGAAAGTTGAGATTTCATAGTAATCTCAGGTTTCATCTCTAAGATACGCTGAGCAGCATATTGAGAATTTGCATCCGTCTGATTTTGACTTAAGAAACTACTAAGTTGGTCGTTATTATAGAACTGCTGGAAAGCCGCAGAATTGTAACCTTTTTTAGTAAACCACTGTGGTGACAAGACGTAGACTGCTGTCCCATTTTTCAATTCAGGAAGCATTTGTTGCATTCCCAAATATTGGTTTAGAGAGGCAGCCCCACGTTGTCCAATAAAATATGGGCGATAGTTACGGTCGTATTTTTCAGCTAAAACAGCTGGATGAAGGGCATCAAAACGCAACCACTCACTAGACCCAAAGAAAGGGACAAATCGATGATTCTTATCAGAAAGAGCTGTCGTCTTATTAATACGGCTCTTAAAGTTCTCAGTTGTCAAGGTTACTGCGTTACGTTTTTCAACCTCATAATTATGTTTTCTGCCTTGAGGGTAGGAAAAAATAACTACTACTACCAAGACTAAGGCACAGATTATAGGGCCAAAAATTTGCCATAAACGCTTAAGCATTGCGAAGCTCCGTTACCCCTTCAACAATCTTATTAGCTGTGTTCCAGTCATCACGACCAAATTCTGAAACTGGCACACGAATATCGAAACGTGATTCCAATTCAACGATAAGCTCAACTGTTCCCATAGAGTCGAGAACACCAGCATCGAAAAGGTCTTCATCCATCATGTCTGAAACATCTTCCATGAAGAGTTCATCAATAATTTCAATAACTTCTGATTTTACATCCATTTTTATAATTCCTTTACTTATTTTTTAGTGAACCAGAGGTCATTCAAGAATCCAGAGAAAATCAAGAATGACAACATAACAGTGTTAAATGTAATAAAGATTCCCAAAGCCTTCGTCCATTTATTTTCAGGAAGTGGCTCAAGACCAGCTTTCTTACGTTCTTTATTAATGGTCTTCTTCTTACGTAACCAGGCATCATTAATTCCTAGACCAATACCATGGAAAATACCATAAGCAATGTAGTACCAGGTAACTCCATGCCAGAATCCCATAACCATCATATTAATGACATAGGCAACATTTGATGTCGTGTTACGATTTTTAAAAACTTTGTTACGCATCAAAACCATAACCAAACGCATAAAGACAAAGTCACGGAACCAGAAAGACAAACTCATATGCCAACGATTCCAAAATTCTTTCAAGTCTCGTGAGATGAAAGGTTTGTCAAAGTTGATTGGGCTCTTGATCCCCATAAGGTTTGATGCTGCCAAGGCAAACATCGAATAACCCGCAAAGTCAAAGAAGAGATCAAAACCGAAAACATACATGACACCAAGTGTTGGTAAATTAAAGATACCACCCTGAGCCAAAGCTTGTGCTTTCAGTGAAGGCAAGAGCATACTTCCGAAAATCTGAGCCAAAACAAACTTATAGAGGAAACCAAGCATGATATATTTTACGGCTTGCTCCAACATATTCATCAGCTCGTCTCGCTCAGGAATCGCTTGGTAATCTTCGTTAAAGCGTTTGAAACGATCAATAGGACCACTCGTAAAGGTTGGCATAAAGAGCATGAATCGGAGGAATTCTCCAAGTGTAAACTCTTTTAAGACACCATCCCGCATCTCGATAATCATACCAACTGATCGGAAGGTCAAGTAAGAAATACCAAGAAAGTTTAAGAGTGACTGAGTACCATTTATCGCAGGCTCTACCTTAACAAAAATCAAGGGAAGGACTACAAGAAATGAGTGTAAATAGAAAACCCATTTATTGTCCTTTTGACTGCGGTAATGTTTGTAGGAATAAACCCAGATGATTTGCCAAACGATATAGAAGAGTAAGGCTAGTAATTGGCTAGCATGTGTTCCTGTCAGAGCGAGAACAATAAAGGCTAGACTGACCAAACATTCATAAATCGCAAAACGCTTTTTAAAGAAGAGACCCACAAAGATTGGCAATAGAGCTAATCCAAGATAGATAAAATAGAAGGGATTACCGTAGGCTTCTAAATGGGGGAGCTGTTTCAAGAAGTCAATCATCGGTTGTTAACCTCACTGATAAGACCCTTGATATCAATTTTCCCATTTGGTGTTAAAGGCAAGCTCTCACGATAGAGGAACTTAGTAGGCATCATGTAAGACATCATGATATCTTCTAAGTCAGCCTTAATCGCCTTGGTGATATCAATTTCACGTTCAAACTGCTCACGAACACCATCCTTAAGAATCACATAAGCCAAGAGGTTCTGAACCTTATGGTCTTTATTGTAACGTGGCACAGCTACTGCTGAATCAATATACTTAGACTTATTAAGGTTTTGTGAAACATCCTCTAACTCAATACGGAAACCATTAAATTTAATCTGGAAGTCCATACGACCACCGTAAAGAAGGAGACCTTCATCAGTCATCGTTCCTACATCACCAGTATGGTAAGCAGGAAGGCCATTAAACTCGAAGAAGGCTTCCGCAGTCTTTTCAGGATTGTTCATATATCCTTTTGAAACTGCTGGTCCTGAGACGATGATTTCACCTTGTTGACCATTTGGAAGGATATTGCCATCCTCATCGATAATATAAGTCGGTGAATCTTCCTTGGTATAACCAATCGGCAAACGCTTAAGGTTAGCCAGCATCTCATCAGTTACTGCTACTGCTGATAAGGCTACAGTTGCTTCAGTTGGTCCGTAAGCATTAATAATACGTGCTTCTGGGAAACGTTGGCGAAGCTTTTGAGCAGTCTTGACAGTCAACTCTTCTCCATCAAAATAGAAATGCGTAATTTCTGGCATCTTCTCTGCATTGAAGTCTTCAGACAACATTGCCATATCTGCAAAAGATGGTGTTGATGTCCAAATAGCAATTGGAAGTGAGAAGATCGTTTCAAAGAGCTTCTTGAAGTCCTGTGTAATGGCTGAAGGAAGCGCATAGAGTGTTCCTCCAAGTGCCAATGTTGGTGCCCAGTACATTACCGATAGGTCAAATGAATAAGGCGGTTGAGCCAGCATTTGAGGACGTTTTGGAGTCGCAAATTCCTTGTCCGTAATCATCCAGTTAGTGAAACTGAGGAGATTATTGTGTGAAATTTGTACCCCTTTAGGCTTACCTGTAGTTCCTGAGGTAAAGATGATGTAATAAGTATCATCCCCCTTAACAGGATGAGTCACTTCGTAGCTAGTCTTGCTTTCAAAAGCTGTTGTCACTTGATCCAATGTTAGAATTGGAGCTTGGACTTCCTCAAGTGGGAAGTCATTGATAGCAATAATCAGACTAGGCTCTGCTACTTCAACAATTGCCGTCACGCGCTCAAGAGCTGAATGACTATCAATTGGAATA
>ENA-OQIE01000937-OQIE01000937.1-human-gut-metagenome-genome-assembly--contig:-NODE-937-length-15786-cov-4.924120_pt1 | contig 15786 bp, 10 predicted proteins | sample MGYA00242569_ERZ504731 | MGnify/ENA primary metagenome ERZ504731 (study PRJEB26092, sample SAMD00036208) | human gut metagenome | host: Homo sapiens | study: EMG produced TPA metagenomics assembly of...
TTGGGCCGTATTTGGACCCGCCGTATACGAGAGTATTTCCATTTGTTCCGATCCACAATCCCAACTCGTGCACTGCCTCTTTAAAAAATGGGGCATTTCCTTCATTTGCTCCGAGGTATACTGTAATATTCATTTTATACTTCTCCTTGTAAATCTTCTATTATCTTTCGAATAATGTCTGATACATATGGATGAAAAGAGGATCACCCGTTCTCTTCCTGGCAATCCTCTTTTCCATTCATCATAATCTATATGAATTTTTATTTCATTACAATATTAATAATCTTCTTCGGAACATAGATCTCTTTGATCACATTTCCTGTCAGCTTATCAGCAATTGCTTCTTTACCTGCTGCAAGTGCTTCTTCTTTTGATGCATCTGCTGAGATTTCAATAACTGCTTTTGTCTTTCCGTTGATCTGTACCGGAACTTTGATCTCATCGTCTTTCATGGCGTGCTCATCGTATTTTGGCCATCCGGCTTTGAATACGCTCTCTGTGTGTCTCAGTTCTTCCCACAGTTCTTCCGCAACATGTGGCGCGAATGGAGACAGGAGTACTGCCATTGTAGACAATGTCTCTTTATCGATTCCGCCCTCTTTCTTGGCAATCTCGATCAGTTTGTTATTGTGTTCCATGAATGCTGAGATTACCGTATTCAGGCTGAAGCTTTCCAGACGTGTTGTTACATCGTATATCAGTTTATGACGCTCTTTGATCATCTCTTTTGTAGCTGTAATGTCTGCATCTTTGCTGTCCATAACAAGGTTCCATACACGTTTCAGGAAACGGTTTACTCCGTCGATTCCTCTGTCATCCCACTCAGCATCTAACTCCGGTGGTCCAACGAAGAGTTCATACATTCTTAAAGAGTCACATCCATAGTCTCTTACCAAATCGTCCGGTGATACGACATTTCCTTTTGACTTACTCATCTTGATACCATTCTTACCAGTGATCATTCCCTGATTGAACAGTTTGTGGAATGGCTCATCAAAATCTACTACCCCGATATCATATAAGAACTTGGTGTAGAAACGTGAATACAGAAGGTGAAGAACTGCATGTTCTACTCCTCCGATATACATATCTACAGGAAGCATCTCATCTGCTTTTTCTCTTGATACCAGTTCTTTATCATTGTGGTTATCTACGTAACGCAAGAAGTACCATGAAGATCCTGCCCACTGCGGCATTGTGTTTGTCTCTCTCTTCGCATCAGCTCCACACTGAGGGCACTTGCAGTTTACCCACTCATCAATTGCTGCAAGCGGGGATTCTCCCGTTCCTGTAGGTTCGTAAGATTCTACTTCCGGCAGACGGAGTGGAAGTTCTTCTTCCGGCACCGGTACATTTCCACATTTCGGACAATGTACGATCGGGATCGGCTCTCCCCAGTATCTCTGACGCGAGAATACCCAGTCACGCAGTTTGAAGTTCACTGTTGCGCGTCCGATTCCACGCTCTTCGATCATATGCGGAGCTTCTTTCTTCAGTACAGAAGATTCCTGTCCATTCCATTCTCCGGAATTGATCATTGTTCCGACAGCGTCTGTGTAAGCCTCTGTCATATTCTCAATCTCTTTTCCGTCTTTTGCAATTACCTGGATGATCGGAATATTGAACTTTGTAGCAAATTCAAAGTCACGGTCATCATGAGCCGGTACACACATAATTGCTCCTGTACCATAGTCAGCAAGTACATAATCAGACAGCCAGATTGGAACTTTCGCCCCGTTGATCGGGTTGATCGCATAGCTGCCTGTGAATACACCGGTCTTTTCTTTATCCTGCATACGGTCTACATTCGACTTCATAGAAGCATCATAAATATACTGTTCTACTGCTTCTCTTGTCTCGTCATTTGCAAGGCTCTTAGCCAGTTCATGCTCCGGTGCCAGAACCATAAATGTTGCTCCGTATAAAGTATCCGGTCTTGTTGTGTAAACAGTAATCTTCTCGTCTCTTCCTTCTACAGGGAAATCAACCTCTGCTCCGTAAGATTTACCGATCCAGTCAGCCTGCATCTTTTTAACCTTCTCAGGCCAGTCCAGTTTATCCAGGTCATTCAACAGTCTGTCTGCGTATTTTGTAATCTTTAACATCCACTGACGAAGGTTCTTCTTTGTAACCTCAGCGCCGCAACGTTCACATTTTCCGCCAACCACTTCTTCGTTAGCAAGTCCTGTCTTACATGAAGGGCACCAGTTGATCGGGAATTCCTTCTCGTATGCAAGTCCTTCTTTGAACATCTTAACGAAGATCCACTGTGTCCATTTGTAGAAGTTCGGATCTGTTGTATTCACTTCTCTGTCCCAGTCGTAGAGAGCTGCAATCTCATTGATCTGACGTTTGATATTCTTAATATTGGCAGCTGTTGAGATCTCCGGGTGAACACCCATCTTAATTGCGTAGTTCTCAGCCGGAAGTCCGAATGCATCCCATCCCATTGGATGAATGATGTAATAGCCCTGCTGTAATTTATAGCGGCTCCATACATCAGAGATTACATATCCTCTCCAGTGACCTACATGAAGTCCATTTCCTGATGGATACGGGAACATATCCAGACAGTAATATTTTTCTTTCTTATTTCCATCTTCATCAAACTGGACGTTTACCGGGTTTTCTTCCCATTTTTCACGCCACTTTTTTTCAATTGCCTTATGATTATAAGGGATCTTTGACATTTTTTTGTCCTCCTGTTTTTATATGGTAACTGATTTTATTACAGGAATACACATCCTATAATAAAAATAAAAAAGCCTGTTCATCTCATTATAAGAGACGAAAAAGGCTTATATTCCGTGGTACCACTCTTCTTCACCCAACATTACCTGCCAGATGCACTCATTTTTCTTCTATAACGGGAAGCACCCGCTTCTGCCTATGTGATCTTCAGTAAATCCGTTCAGCAAAAGGACTCTGAGGTGAGTTGGGAGTCTTCGTCTGCTGTCTTGCACCAACCGACAGTTCTCTTATCAGACACCGGACCCTTAATACTCCTCTTCTGCGTCTTTTCAATATTCTTCATTATTATATGAAGAATGTTAAAATAAGTCAAGACCTGTCTTCAAGAAAGTACAGAAATACCTCGCAGATTCCTCATATTTTTCATCACATGCTTTCAATTATTTTCCTGTCGCAAAGTTAACATTTTAGCCAAAAAAATTGTCAGAAAATTCATTTTTTTAGTTGTTCTCACCAGTTTCTTAGTGTATAATAAGGATAAGTAATTACTACTGATACAGATCAGTAAATATGATACATAAAGGAGAGTGTTTACCATGGTTTATTTATTAGCAGGTCCGAAAGGAACAGGAAAAACACAGCAGATGATCGAGCAGGCCAATGAGGCTGCGAAAAAATGCAATGGAAATGTTGTATTTATCAAAAAAACACACCGCGATACAGCAAGTGTAACATTTGATATCCGCACAATTTGTATGGATGATTTCCCGGCAATCACAAACATTGACGAATATATCGGATTTTTATATGGTATGTACAGTTCTAATCACGATATCGAGTATGTATTTATCGATGGTATCTTAAAACACGCTGATATCTCACTGGATAATATTCCGGCATTTATTGACCGCCTGAAACAGGTTTCCAAAGAATGTGAAGTTGAATTCTATGTCAGCATCAGTGCAAACAAAGAGGAACTTGCTGACGTAAATACAGAAGGATGCAAATATCTGAACTAATCTTTCTTATTGAGACAGAATGATCCGACAGTCCATTTTACAAATGGACTGTCGTTTTATGTCACAATAAGATATAAAAAGCAAAAAGGCAGGTCTGACAATCCTGCCATGTACAGGAGAGAAAACGTATGAGCGGAATTAAAGATACAAAAAAGAAAAGGGCACGCAGAAGGCGCAAGAGACAGATTCAGCGTATCCTGCTGATCATTGCCATGATACTGATCCTGATCGGATTCCTATTCCTGATCCGGGCCGCAGTCCATGCTGTTGTAAACAAATTCACCGGTCCTACTGTCACAACCTCAGCAGACAAAACTGCCGCTTCCCCAAAAAGCAAAAAAACGACTGCAAAAAAAAGCAGCAAAAAAAAGAAATCTTCAAAAAAGAACACTCAAAAAAAGAAGTCTTCTGAAAAAAAGTCTTCTGAAAAAGACACCGTAGAATTAAAAACGGTAACACTCAGTAAAAAGGGAAAGAACAATACGGACAAGCTTTCTCTTACCATCAGCTCAACCGGAGACTGTACGCTTGGAACCGACGAAAGTTTCAACTATTCTACCAGCCTGAATGCGTACTATGAATCACATGGTGCTGATTACTTCTTCCAGCATGTCAGATCCGTTTTTAAAAAAGACGACCTGTCCATTGTCAATATGGAAGGAACTCTCACTGACGAGACAGCCCGTGAGGCAAAAACCTTTGCTTTTAAAGCTCCTGCCGAATATGCTTCCATTCTTTCCGGAAGTTCTATTGAAGCAGCCAATCTCGCCAACAACCACAGTCATGATTATGGCGAGAAGAGTTATACCGACACGATTTCCGCACTGGAGGATGCCGGAATTGCTTCCTTCGGTTATAATCGTATCAAGATTTTAAAGATAAAAGGTATAAAAGTCGGTGTCACCGGAATCTATGAACTTGCAGACCATCAAAAACGTGCATCTCAGGTGAAGCAAAATATCAAAGCCCTGAAAAAAGCCGGTGCACAGGTCATCATCGTGAATTTCCACTGGGGAATAGAAAAGCAGTATACACCGGATGAAAACCAGAAGGCTCTCGCACATCTTGCTGTCGATGAAGGTGCGGATCTTGTGATCGGGCACCACCCACATGTACTTGAAGGTATTGAAGAATATAATGGAAAATACATCTGCTACAGTCTTGGTAATTTCTGTTTTGGCGGCAATTCAACACCAAGTGATACGGACAGCATGATCGTGCAGCAGACATTTACTTTTAATAAAAAAGGAAAATTAACGAAAAGCAGTAAATTAAACATTATCCCTTGTTCTATCTCTTCTTCCAGTGGCTATAACGACTACTGCCCTGTTCCTCTTACCGGAGACGCAAAGCAGCGTGTACTGGACAAGATCTCGCAGTATAGTGAAGGATTATAAGATTATAATATCGACAGGTTATCGATATAAAAAGCTTCGCAGGAATATGCATTGCACATACTTGCGAAGCTTTTTTTCTGTCTTATTTTATTTTTTATTATCCAATCAGCATCTCATAAATCAGGACCATCAAAGGCATCGTAATGATACAGCATATTACTGACATTACATTGATCACACTGGCGTATCTGGAATCTTTTTCATAAATCTGTGCAAGCTGTGTGACCATTGCTGCTGCCTGGGCTGCAGTTGCGATCAGTACGATCATCAGAATATACTCCGCATCCGGATGTAACCCGGTCCGCTCCAGTCCCGCAAAAGCAATTGCCGCAATTAACGGGAACAGAATCAGCCGAATCATACAGATCAGATACAGACGCTTCTGCCGGAACACCCACCTTAGATCTACATCACCGATCACCATTCCGATCACCATCATGCTCGCCGGACTGATCATATCGCCAAACCCTCTGACACAGCTGTCGATCACTGCCGGAAGACGGATCTCCAGCGCAAAAAGTGCAATTCCTATTATCATTGCGATTACATTCGGATTACACAGAATCTTACGGATATTCAGGTTCTTCTCCTGCCCGATCAGATTTACGCCGTGTGTCCACATCAATATCGTCTGCACCAGAATAAATGCCGTCGTATAAAACACCCATTCCTCGCCCAGTACCGCCGATACCAGCGGAATCACCAGATATCCTGCATTTGTATAAATAATGGATGCCTTCTCTATGCTGTTAAAATGAATTATATATGATAATAATTCCGAACCCACGATCAGGATCACATGCACAATTACCGACATCCCAACCGCGATCATAAGCCCTTTTATCTTGTCGTCCGTCAATTCAATCTGAAATGCATGTACGACTACACATGGATTGCAGATATACACAACCATATTTGAAATGATCCGGCTGTCTTCTGTCTTAAAAAGTCCGGCTCTGACCACTCCGAATCCAACCGCCATTGTCAGAAACATAGCTATGATCTGTTCCGCAAGAAGTATACTAATCTCCATGACTCTCTCATTCCTTATATCTTTTCGGTAAAATGTATCACCAGCTATTATTCCTGTGCATCTGCCTCTTCTTTATCAGAATCTGTTTTTTCTTTTGCATCTTTACCGGTATTTAACTTTGTCACTGTATTGACATCCTTATCCTCTTTATACGTTACCGTCACCTGTTCTCCCAGTTCACATCGGATCACATCTATGATATCTGCTACTGATACATCATAGATCGCGTCAGAATTCTCCAGCATCAGATAATAATGAGAATTTCCATTCAGAACAGCCTGCGCAATCTTCGTGATCTTTCCGGATACCTCTTCTTCCTTCCGCGTATCCTTTTCCTGTTCTTTCACACCATTTTTCAACAGTAATTCATTATAATTCTCCTGACACTGACTGACACTGTCACCAATTGCAACGATCTGATACTTCTGGACATTAACCATTGCATATTTCTTCACCAGACCGGCATCGTCTTTTAATGCGACAAAATAGGTCGGCTCACCGGCAATATTCAATAAGAGTGGGAATGTTGCCTGATATTTCAGGTTCTGTACCTGTCCTTCTGCCGATGACATGGCTGAAGATTCTGTCGCACCTTCTACTTTGTAGTATTTTGTCTCCATTGTGCGTTGATTTGCCAGAACAAATCCAACATTCGACTGATCTCCGTTAACAGATGTAACTCCGGTATACATCCATACATCATCATTTAATGCCAGATAGTTATAACCATCCGTTGTCTCCAGACAGTCTTTCTGACTCAGTACACTGTTAAAGAAGCCATGTTTCAATGTTCCGTAATAATCGAACAGATTCACCAGCAGGTCTGCGGAATATACACGGTCTACCCACTGTGGTACATTTCCGACATCATAGGTCTTCGTCTTTCCTGTCACTGCATTACATATAACAACTTTTCCAACCGTCTCACCACCGAATAATCCGATGTTAAATTTCTTTACCGGAGCGATCCAGTACGGATCACCATTTTCATCAATTTCAAAACTCAATTCACCGTAAATGTATGTCGGATGTGCAAAACGCAGATGGCGGTAAATATTACGGTTAAAATGATCACTTGTTGTATATTTCATACCCTGTTTCAGTTTTACAAGCTCCGTAGACTGATTTGCCATATTGATCCGGATATACGCCGGAATTCCTTCCCCCTGATTCGTAAACCATTTGATCAGATTTGCGTATTTTAACGGGGTAACACGTACCGGATTTCCCTTGTAGTTAATCTGACTGTAAATGTCATCCGCCTCAAACTGGGATACCATATCTACCATACTGCCCATCTTACGGTCACCGAGAAGTGCTGCCGTATCTTTATCCAGAAGCGGGATCTTGTCAAATGACAGTTCCTCTACATCTTTTGCAAATTCCCCTTCTTTGACCGTCATAAGTTTCTGATATTTCTTTGCATTTACAACCGGTGAAGACAGCAGTGTTCCAAGCAGATATACCACTCCAAGAACCACCACTACTCCCAGGAAGCCTTTTACCACTTTATTTTCTTTGATCTCATACCTGTTCATTTTCTTTCTTCCCAGATACAAAACTGCCAGTATCACCAAAAAGATCATGATGAAAAACCATGTCTCTGATGAATGAATATTGATAGCCGGAATTGCGGCATAGTAATAGATTCCAGCCATGATCACAACAACGGCTGCGATCATCATTTTGGTTTTACCTTTCATACTTTTCTCCTTTCATGCAAAAAAGCCTGCCATTTACGGCTTTTCCTGCATCCTTTTATATATAGAAAATCAGACGGCACTAAAAAAGCCGCCTGTTATTCTAGAATTTTCTGCGCCACGCCGGTGCTGTAAACAGTACCAGGAACGGGAATATCTCCAAACGCCCCGCCAGCATGTCAAAGCATAATATTAATTTTGAGAGCGGTGAAAACTCTGCAAAATTTCCCATCGGTCCGACCTGCGCCATACCCGGTCCGACATTTCCAAGTGTAGTAAGTACTGCACTGAACGTTGTCTCAAAATCAAAATTGTCCAGAGAAACCAGCACAACTGATCCGATCAGAATACCTACATATGCAATAAAATAAATATAAATCGCGCGCAGCACATCTGAACTTACCTTTTTCCCGCCAATGCGTATAATACCCACAGACTTCGGATGAGCCAGCTGCACAATCTCTCTCTTTACACATTTCATTCCGACCAGCAGACGTGACACCTTGATTCCACCGCCGGTGGAAGATGCACAGGCTCCTATTACCGTCAGCATCATAAGCACCGCTTTGGAAAACATCGGCCATTGTGCAAAATCAGCCGTCGAATATCCGGTTGTTGTTATAACCGTAACCACCTGAAAAACCGCATAGCGGAAAGATTTTCCAATCGTCGGATATAACGAATGGATATTGAGCATGATCGCTGCCGTAGCACCTGCAATCAGCAAAATGTATGTCCTGAGCTCTTCGTTTTTCAGGATAGATTTAAAATCACCCAATATCATAAAATAGAACAATGCAAAATTGACTCCAAATAATGCGCAGAAAACGGTGATCACACCATCGATATATGCACTGTTAAAATGTGCCACACTGTCCGCATAGTTTGAAAATCCACCGGTTCCGGCAGATCCAAACGAAAATATCATACTGTCAAACAGATTCATTCCTCCGATGACGAGAAATACCATTTCTATCACAGTAAGGGTCAGATACATTCCATATAAAATCCTTGCGGTAGACATTGCTTTCGGTACTAACTTATCTTTCTCAGGTCCCGGCACTTCCGCACGCATCAGATGCATGGAATTCTTTCTGTCCAGAGATGTCACGACAAGCACAAAAACCAGTACTCCCATACCTCCGATCCAGTGGGTAAAGCTCCGCCAGAACAACAGGCAGTGGGGCAATACTTCCACATCCGGGATAATACTTGACCCGGTTGTTGTAAAACCTGAAACTGTTTCAAAAAATGCATCTACATAACTAGGTATATACCCGGAAAGGGTAAATGGCATTGCTCCGAATAAAGACCACAAAATCCATGCCAGAGCAACGATCACCATCCCTTCCTTTCCGTAAATCTGGCCATGTTCCGGTCTTTTTCTTCCGACCATCAAAAACAGCAGGCATAATATAACAATTGGTATCAGAAAGACAATTCCACATTTTTCCTGATATATAACTGCAACAAGAACAGGTACAAGCAAAAGAGCCGCCTCTACTCCAAGCATTCTACACAAAATATATCTTACTATTTTTGTATTCATAACTTTTTGTCCGTCTCCTTATTCTGTATATTATTCCAGGATATCGTTGAACTTATCCACATGATCCATTGTAACAACTACTACGCTGTCCCCGACTTCCAGGTGATCTTCACCATTCGGGATAATAATCTGTCTTTTTCTTCCAATACAGGCAATCAGATTATTTTTCTTTGTCCGCAATTCACGGAGCGGTACATTCGTAAAACTGCATTCACATTTCACAATGAACTCAAGTGCTTCTACTTTACCACCCAAAAGCTGATACATGGATTCTACGTTTGCATTACTTGCAGATTCATTTCTTGCTCTTACATAACTCATGATCGCATCTGCGGTCGCACTTTTTGCTGACACAATAGAGTCAATTCCCAGTCCCTCTACCATCTGTGCACGGGAATCTTCATTTACTTTTGCCACAATTTTATTAACACCCTGCAGCTTTGCAAACAATGCCATGATAATATTCTCTTCATCCATTCCGGTCAATGCGATCAATGCATCTGCTTCATTGATCCCTTCTTCTACAAGAAGTTCATGATCCGCAGCATCTCCGTTAATAATCGTTGCTTTGGGAAGAAGCTCACAAAGTTCTTCACATCTCTTTATATTCTGTTCTATGATCTTTACCTGCATGCCGACCTGCAGCAACTGCATTGCCAGATAAAAGCATACATGTCCACCTCCACAGATCAATACTTTTTTTACTTTTGCATTTCGATGACCCAGTGCCCTGAAAAATGACTTCAGATTCTGATGCGCGGCAACGATATGCATCTTATCTCCTTTTTCCAGAACAAAATTTCCATCCGGAATATAGATCTCTTTTCCTCTTTTTACTGCACATACCAGGATTTTAATCTGGAACTTCCGGTATACTTCCGCAAGAGAAAGCCCTGCAAGTGCACTGTTCTCCCTTACGACAAATTCTACCAGTTCTACACGTCCCTTCATGAATGTCTCTACTTTACTTGTCTCCGGGAAAAGCAGTACTCTGGATATCTCATTTGCCGCCGCACGTTCCGGATTAACCGCCATACTCAGATGAAGATCCTCTTTCAACAGATCGATCTGTCGGTAATAGATTGGATTTCTTACACGTGCGATCGTATGTCTGGCACCTAATCGCTTAGCCAGCAGACAGCTCAACATGTTAAGTTCATCTGTGGATGCACAGGCAATCACAAGATCCGCATGCGGTACATCCGCCTGTCTCTGCACCTCTACATCTGCTCCATTTCCTGTAATACAGAAAATATCAAGTTCATTCACTGCTTCTTTTAATTTCCCCTCATTTTGATCAATCAAAACCACATCATAATTTTCTTCGGACAGCTGGGTTGTCAATTTATGACCAACTTTTCCATCCCCAATAATCACAATTTTCATTCCCTGACCTCACAATTATCCACGCATATCTTTTTTGTCATCAAGATACCGGTATTTTAATACAAGAGATTATAGCATCTTTGTTTCAAGAAAAAAAGCCCTTACGGGCTTTTCTTCTATTTTAACATTTTCTTAACTGATTACTCCTCTTTTGCACGCTTAGCAATCTCTGCTTCCTGTACATCTGACGGTGCCTGTTCATAACGTGCAAATTCATAAGAATATACACCTCTTCCACCTGTCATAGATCTTAATACAGTACAGTATCCAAAGAGTCCCGTCATCGGGATATCTGCTACGATCTCCTGCCTTCCACCGGAAACCGGATTCATACCGAGTACACGTCCGCGTCTCTTATTCAGATCGCCCATAACATCTCCGGTATAATCATCCGGAATCGTAACTGTAAGAGACGCAATTGGTTCCAGCAATACCGGAGAAGCTTCCATGAAGCCTTTCTTGAATGCCTGGACTGTTGCTGTCTTGAATGCCATCTCGGATGAATCCACTGGATGATAGGAGCCATCATATAATACGGCTTTCACACCGACTACCGGATATCCTGCAAGAGGACCTTTTACAACTGCTTCCTGCAAGCCTTTTTCAACTGCCGGGAAATAATTCTTCGGAACAGCTCCGCCGACAACTTCTTCTTCTAATACATAAGGCGTCTCCAGATCACCTGACGCTTCGAATCTCATCTTAACATGTCCATACTGTCCATGTCCACCGGACTGTTTCTTATATTTGGAATCTACGTCAGATTTCTTCTTGATCGTCTCACGGAAAGCTACCTTTGGTGTCTCCAGTCTGATCTCACATTTATAACGTGCAGCAAGTTTACTTGCCGTAATCTCCAGATGCTGGTCTCCCATTCCATAAAGAAGTGTCTGACGGTTCTCACTGTCATTGACTGTTTTCAGTGTTACATCTTCTGCCATCATCTTCTGTAATGCCTGAGATACTTTATCTTCATCTCCTTTATTGTTGCAGACATATTTCATATATGTATATGGTTTGGAATATTCTGTCTTTCCATACATCACCGGTGTATTTTTAGTAGAAAGCGTATCTCCTGTCTTTGTATTTGCAAGCTTTGCAATTGCTCCGATATCTCCTGCAAACAACTCACTGACCTCGGTCGGTTTATTTCCCACCATTGTATAAATCTTTCCAAGTTTTGCTTCTGCATCGGAATCTCCGTTATACAAAATATCGTCCCCTTTTAATACTCCGGAACATACTTTCACGAACGAATACTTTCCGATAAACGGATCTACCATTGTCTTGAATACATATGCTGATTTTGCTTTTGCAAAGTCATAATTGCCTTCAAAGATCTCATTCGTCTTGCGGTTGATTCCTGCACAGCTTCTGCTGTCCGGACTCGGGAAGAATCTTACGATATCAGAAAGCAAATTGGCAACTCCCTGCGCCTGGATATTAGATCCCATTGCAACCGGTACGATATCTCCGTCCATAACTTCCGTACGCATTGCAGAACGGATCTCTTCTACAGAGAATTCATCTCCTTCAAAATATCTTTCCATAAACGCTTCACTGGTCTCTGCAACTGCCTCCAGTAATTTATCACGGTAGATCTCCAGATTCGGTTTACAATATTCCGGAATCTCACATTCTTCTCTCTGTCCTACGCCTGTATAACGTCTTGCTGCATTCTTAATAACGTTCACATATCCTACCAGTTTTTCATTCTCACGGATCGGCTGGAAGTGTGGTGCGATCACCTTTCCGTAACGTTCCGTCAGATCCTGTACTACCTGACGGAAGCTCGCATCATCCACATCCATCTCTGTTACATATACCATTCTCGGAAGTTTGTACTTATCACAGAGTTCCCATGCCTTCTCTGTTCCGACTTCCACACCTGCCTTGCCTGATACAACGATAACGGCTGCATCGGCGGCACTTACAGCTTCTTCGACTTCTCCCACAAAATCGAAATATCCCGGTGTATCCAGAATATTAATCTTCGCTTTCTCCCATTCGATCGGAACCAAGCTTGTACTGATCGAAAATTCACGTTTTTGCTCTTCTTTATCAAAATCACTGATCGTGTTGCCATCTGCAATCTTTCCCATGCGGCTTGTTGCCCCTGATACATATGCCATGGCCTCTGCAAGACTGGTCTTTCCGCTTCCACCGTGTCCTAAGAGAACCACGTTCCTGATTTCGTCCGTTCTGTAAACTTTCATATAGCTGCCTCCTTATTTTGGTAAAATCTCATGTAAATATTGTACTAAACTTTTGCTTTTTTTACAACACTTTTATACACTTTAACCATATCATTTTTGTATTTATTTTTAAATATATGTAATTTTATACTTATTTCTGAATTTTCTTTACAATTTTATCATACAGTTTGCATCATTTTCCACCGTTTCTGCACATTGCTTTTTCGCTTTAAAGTATTATAGTGTTGACAAATTCATCTGTCGCACGTTACAATAGAAACTAAGTTTTTTGATTATGAATTATTCACACTGTTTATTCGTAATTTTTTATAAATATATTCTAACTTGCCGGAAGGAGAATCTATCATGAAACAAAAAATCGGTTTTATCGGACTCGGACTGATCGGCGGTTCTATCGCAAAAGCCGTCCGCCAGTACTATCCTGATTACGAAATTGTGGCTTTCGATAAAAATAAAGAAGCCCTTGCCCTTGCAACCCAGGAATCTGTCATCGATGTGGCAGCAACCACGATTGACAATAATTTCCATAATTGTAACTATATATTCTTGTGCGCACCTGTTGCATCTAATACTGCTTATCTCAAACAACTGACAGAATATCTGGATGATGACTGCATTCTTACAGATGTAGGAAGTGTAAAAGCGAACATCCATGAGGAAGTACAGACACTCGGTATCGGAAAATACTTTATCGGAGGACATCCGATGGCCGGTTCTGAAAAAAGCGGATACAGTAATTCCAAGGCAATGTTGATTGAAAATGCATATTTTATTCTGACACCGACCGACCAGGTTGCCCGTGAAAAGGTGGAGGCCTATGAAAAATTTGCAGAAAGCCTGAAAGCACTCCCGGTTATCCTTGATTATCGGGTACATGACCAGATTACTGGAACGATCAGTCACCTGCCTCATATCATTGCATCTACACTCGTCAACTTTGTTAAAACACATGACACCAAAGATGAGATGATGAAGAATCTTGCCGCCGGGGGATTTAAAGATATCACACGTATCGCTTCTTCATCACCGGTCATGTGGCAGAATATCTGTCTGAAGAACAAGGATAATATCGTAAAGATTCTGGATCAGTACATCGACTCCCTCGAAGATTTCAAAGAAGCAGTCGAACGTGAAGATGACCTGGATCTTTATACCCGATTTGAATCGTCCAGGAATTATCGCAATTCCATGCCTTCGTCCTCTGCGGGACCTATCAAAAAATCGTTTGCCGTATACTGTGATATCATTGATGAAGCCGGTGGTATCGCTGCTATTGCAACAATCCTTGCATCTAATAATATCAGCATCAAAAATATTGGAATTGTACACAACAGAGAATTTGAAGAAGGGGTTCTGCGTATTGAATTTTACGACGAAGATTCCAGCAAGCGCGCCGTAGGATTACTGCAGAAATTCAGGTATATTGTATATGAACGTTAGAACAATCCGTCCTGTAAAGGGATTAAAGGGAGAAGTAACGATACCGGGAGATAAATCCATCTCTCATCGTTCTATTATGTTAGGTTCCATTGCACTTGGAACCACAGAGATCACACATTTTCTGGAAGGCGCAGACTGTCTGTCTACCATTGACTGCTTCCGCAGGATGGGCGTGGAGATTGAGCGGAAACCATCCTGCATCCTGGTGCATGGCAAAGGATTACGGGGACTTACTGCACCTGCTTCTACTTTAAATGTAGGAAACAGCGGAACAACCACGCGTCTGATCTCCGGAATTCTATCTGGGCAGAACTTTGCAACAACATTATCCGGAGATGCTTCTCTGAATTCCAGACCAATGAAACGTATTATGACACCTTTAAACAGCATGGGGGCTCACATCACCAGTCTGAATGATAACGATTGTGCACCTCTCCGAATCGAACCGGGAGAATTGCACGGTATCCATTATCAATCTCCGGTTGCATCCGCACAGGTAAAATCAGCCGTCCTTTTGGCCGGTCTTTATGCGGAGGGTCCGACTTCTGTCACAGAGCCAGCTCTTTCGCGCAACCATACAGAACTGATGTTACAGGGATTCGGTGCATGTGTTGCAACAGATCTTCATACAGACGGTACTGCAACTGCTCATGTAGAACCTTGTAAAGAGCTTTTCGGTCAGCAGATCTGCGTACCCGGAGATATCTCTTCTGCTGCTTACTTTATTGCTGCCGCACTTCTGGTTCCTGGCTCGGAGCTTCTGGTCAGAAATGTCGGGACCAACTTCACACGTGCCGGATTCTTAAAGGTCTGCAAAGATATGGGTGCCGACATTGAGACAGTCAGCCAGACTTTCGAAGGTGGGGAAGGACGTGCGGATCTTCTTGTACGTCACAGCCGCTTAAAAGGAACTGTGATCGAAGGTGATACCATCCCGACTCTGATCGATGAGATCCCGATGATTGCGGTCATGGCTGCTTTTGCCGAGGGTCAGACAGTGATCAAAGATGCTGCTGAATTAAAGGTGAAAGAAACGAACCGTATCGATACGGTTACTGCCGGATTAAAGGCTATGGGTGCTGATATCACCCCGACGGATGATGGTATGATCATTGAGGGAACCGGCCATCTTGGCGGTGCTTCTATCCAGAGTTATCTGGATCACCGGATTGCGATGGCGTTCTCGATTGCCGGGCTCGCTGCTGACGGAGAAACACAGATTATAGACAGTCAGTGTGTGGATGTATCCTATCCGGAATTTTATGCGACATTAAATTTAATTGGGATTTAATTTATTAACTGGGAAGCGGCCTCTCAGTCCTTGAAGGAAACAATAGATAAGGCTTCTTGTTCAG
>ENA-OQIE01000947-OQIE01000947.1-human-gut-metagenome-genome-assembly--contig:-NODE-947-length-15535-cov-4.849592_pt1 | contig 15535 bp, 10 predicted proteins | sample MGYA00242569_ERZ504731 | MGnify/ENA primary metagenome ERZ504731 (study PRJEB26092, sample SAMD00036208) | human gut metagenome | host: Homo sapiens | study: EMG produced TPA metagenomics assembly of...
ATGGCAAAAACCTGGGCAACAAAATGTTGCTCAGGAACTTATAAAAATAATTATCAATTATGTTGCGGAATTAAGGATAAACACACTTATTTATTAACTATATACTTAAAAATGTTTTCTCTGCATTTTAATGGTTGATTAACTAAGTTCATACAGAACTACTCCATTTTATGTTTTACGACATACCTATTAAATGAAAAACGGTTGCAAAACTATAAATTATACCTGAAAAAAACAACAAATTATTATTATTGTGATATATTTCCTTTGTTTTCTTAATTGTTAAATCTGTCAATTTGCAATATAACCACTGTCTAAATCGACTCAGGTGACATGATCGTATCACAAATCAATGAGTTATCGCTGCCGATAGTTTCTTTTTGACAAATAAAAAAATTATTTTTATCTTAATTTTATCGTAACAAATAGTGAGCTTACTCTTTATAGGCATGATATTGGACTTGATATCAACTTATTCTGGATATTTTATAGCATATAGCTTATCACTAAAAATATTTACAACTTTATTTTATGTAGATATTTGTGAAAAACGGCTGGCTTTTCTTATCCTCCCAATATGGCTGATAAACAATATCTCTCAAATCCAATATATTTATTACAGAATTTTAATAGATCTAAACTTATATGATAATTTTTTTTCATATGACTACACTAAATAAAATATTGAAAATTGGTAGTTCTGTATGAACTATAGTCCACGAAAGCTTAATTGAATTTCTAGTTTAGTTTAAATAAAAAGAATGTGTCTATGAAGAAAAAGTTGACTTCTGTGCTACTATTTCTTGCGATGAGCGTAGGAGTAGTTTCGGCACAGACCTCGAAGGTTACCGGTAAGGTAGTCGGAGAAGATGGTGAGCCGGTGATCGGTGCGTCCATTATCGTAAAAGGAACGACTGTGGGAACAGTTACGGATTTTGACGGTAATTTTACTTTGGATGTTCCTAGTGATGGTAAGCAATTAGTTATTTCATACATCGGTATGAAATCCAAGGAGGTAGTTGTGTCTCCCAATGTAAATGTAACATTGATGTCTGATACCCAAAACTTGGATGAGGTCGTGGTTACAGCGATGGGTATCTCAAAGGAAAAGAAAGCTTTAGGTTATGCCGTGCAAGATGTAAAATCGGATGAGTTAACACAAGGTGCTAACACTAGTTTGTCTGGGGCTTTGCAAGGTAAAGTATCCGGTATCGATATCGCTTCCTCATCGGGTATGCCAGGCGCATCTTCCAAGATCATGATCCGTGGAGCCCGTTCATTTACAGGGGATAACTCTCCTTTGTATGTGATCGATGGTATGCCGATCGCTTCTACGGCGGATGTTAATACGGATACTATGAATAATGGTAGTGTTAGTGGAGCTGACTATGCGAACCGTGCCGTAGACTTAGATCCGAACGATATCGAGAGTATCAACATCTTGAAAGGACAAGCCGCTTCTGCGTTGTATGGTATGCGTGCTTCTAATGGTGTGATCGTTATTACTACAAAGAGCGGAAAAGGTGCTCGTAAAGGAAAACCTCAGATCTCATTCAACACGAATCTTGCGTTTGATAAGGTTTCTACATTACCTGAGTTACAAACTGAATATGGACAAGGTAATGAAGGTGCTTATAACCCATATTCGGGATTTAGCTGGGGACCGTCTATCTCTGACTTGGCGAATGATCCTGTATATGGCGGTAATGTACAAAATGAATATACGGAAGGTGGATTGCATAATGGACAATACTATGTGCCTCAGCGTGCTGCGGCAGGATTGGATCCATGGGCTACTCCCCAAGCTTATAATAATGCGAAAGATTTCTTCCAGACTGGCGTTACTTGGAGTAACTCTGTAAATGTAGCTCAATCTTTCGATAAAGGAAACTATTCATTTTCTTTGGGTAATACGACTTCTGATGGTATCGTTCGTTCTACGGGAATGGATCGTTATAACGTGAAGCTGTCGGGTGAGGCGCAATTGCATGATAACTGGACGACTGGTTTTAACGGAAACTTCGTGACATCAAAGATCAAGAAGCAAGGAACCGCTAATGACGGTGTTACCGCTACGGTTTATACGGCTCCTATCAGTTATACTATGGCGGGCATACCTTCCCATATCGAAGGTGATCCTTATACTCAGAATACGTTCCGTGAGAACTGGATCGATGATGGAAACTGGGCGTGCGACAATAATAGCTTTACGGAGAGATCTCAACGTTTCTTCGGGAATGCGTTCTTGAAGTATTCTACTAAATTTGGTACGGACAATCATAAATTGGATGTGAAATACCAAATTGGTGATGACGCTTATACGACCAATTACTCTGATATTTACGGCTACGGTACAACTGGTTATGCGAATGGTTATGCTAGCGAATACGGTTTTACGGTAAATGAGATGAACTCATTGTTGACGTTTACGTATAACTGGAATATCAATGAGGACTTCGTATTCGATGCTTTGTTGGGTAATGAGCTTGTAGATAAGCGAATCAGTAATACTCAAGCCGTGGGATATAGCTTCAACTTCCCGGGCTGGAACCATTTGAACAACGCTTCTGTATTCAACAGCTCTCATGAATATAAGAGAAAACGTACGGTAGGTAACTTCGCTAGCTTATCTTTGGCTTGGAAGAATATGCTTTATTTGAATGTTACGGGACGTAACGATATCGTGTCTTCTATGCCGAGAGATAACCGTTCGTTCTTTTATCCTTCCGTATCCCTTGGATGGGTATTCACGGAAGTGGAAGCCTTGAAGAATGATATCTTGACATTTGGTAAGATCCGTGGCTCTTACGCAGAGGTAGGTATGGCAGGAGAATATGTGCCGTCTTATTATTATACGCCAAGTTATGGTGGTGGTTTCTTCCAGGGAACACCTATTATGTATCCGATTAATGGAAATATGGCGTATATTCCTTATTTCGTGGTTTATGATCCGAACTTGAAGCCTCAGAACACGAAGTCTTATGAGCTTGGTGCTGACTTGACTTTCTTGAATGGTTTAGTTTCATTGAATTATACGTATTCTCGTCAGAACGTGAAAGACCAAATCTTCGAGGTGCCTTTGGCTGGCTCCACAGGTGCTTCCAGTATGATGATGAATGGTGGAAAGATGCACTCAAACGTACATGAGATTACATTAGGTATCTCTCCGGTTGATACGAAGAATTTCAAGCTGGACTTCGCTTTTAACTTCTCAAAGATCGACAATTATGTAGACGAGTTGGCTCCGGGCGTAGAGAGCATTATGTTGGGTGGTTTCGTGACTCCTCAAGTACGTGCAGGTATCGGCGATAAATTCCCGGTAATCTATGGTGTTGGTTACAAACGTGATGGCGAAGGACGAATTGTAGTAAACGAAAAAGGTATACCAGAGGCTGGTGAGACCCAAGTAATCGGTAAGGTTTCTCCTGATTTCCGTTTGGGTTTCAATACGAATATCGAGTTGTATAAATTCCGTTTGGCTGCTGTATTTGACTGGAAGCAAGGTGGACAAATGTATAGTGGTACGGCTGGTGAGACGAACTTCTATGGTACAAGTAAGTTATCTGGAGAGGTTCGTAAGAGTGATAAATATCATTTTGACTATGCTGCTGTTGAACAGAAGGGCGTAGATGCGGATGGTAAACCTATCTATGTTCCCTATACGGGTGGAGTGAAAGGATCAGATGCAGAGGAGTATTTCAAAAGCGTGAGGGGCATTGACGAAGCCTATGTTTATGACAACTCGTTCTTGAAATTGCGTGAACTTTCATTGTCATATCCTGTATATAAGAAAGATAACTTGAATGTAAACGTGAATGTTTTCGCCCGTAATATCATTGTATGGTCTGAGATAAAAGGCTTCGATCCAGAGGCTACTCAAGGAAATAACAATATGGCTGGCGCTTTCGAGCGTTTCTCCTTACCGGGTACATCTAGCTACGGTTTTGGTGTCAACGTAAATTTCTAATTTATAAAGAAGACAGATATATATGAATACAATAATAAAATCATTTAAAGGGTTGGCTGTTATGTCGGCCGTATCCTTGGCATTGGCTGGATGTTCCGAGGATGTAATGGATCGGATTAACCAAGATACGAGCCATACAAATAGCGTGGATGGCAAATTTATCTTGGCCGACTTGATTACTTCTACTGCATTTTCCAACGTTAGCGGAGACTTCAATACCTATTCATCTTCCTACGTGGAATATGAAGTGGGTATCGAAAACCAGTTATATAACGCGGAAATTCGTTTGAATGAGCCTTCTGCCTCTTCTACGTTTGAGAATACGTGGGGAAATGTTTATACAAGCTTGAAGAACGCTCGTGTTATTATCGGTCAATGTCAAGAAGGTAAGCGTGATGAGGGAAATTTAGTGACGAGAGGTATCGCTGAGGTCATGGAAGCTTACAATGGCGCTCTATTGGCGGATATATTTGGAGATACACCTTATAGTGAAGCTTCTTTATTGGATGAGAATGGCTCACCGGTGAATATGAATCCTAAAATAGATAAGCAAGAGGAGATTTATGTCTCTATAATGGCCTCCTTGGACAAGGCGATCGAGGATTTGAATCAGTCTGATCGTTCACCGGTTGGTACGTATGATTATTTGTATAATGGAGATGCCGAGAAATGGATTAAATTCGCTTATGGTTTGAAGGCTCGTTATACGATGCGTCTGATCAATCGTTCCACGGATAAGCAAGCTGACTTGAATAAGGTTTTGGACTATGTATCAAAATCTTTTACTTCTGCGGATGACGAGGCTGCATACGCTGTCTATGATGCGAATAATATCAACCCATTCTTTGGTTACTTCGATTCTCGCGCTGGTTTTGCCAATAGCCAGAGCTTGACGGACAAGTTGATTGAGCGTAAAGATCCTCGATTGGAAAGAGTGATGCTTTCTCCTACTACGGCTGACAAGAAACGCGTACAGGTTACAGGCTCTGCTGATAAGAACTTAGTTCCGGCCCCGAATGGTACTCCTGAGCAGAATATGCAGAAATATGGTGTTTCTGCCTTTGTATATTCAAACACGGCTCCTACGATGTTGATGAGTTATCATGAGTTGAAATTCTTGCAAGCTGAGGCGTTATGTCGCTTAAACCGTACGTCTGACGCCGAGAAAGCGTTGAAAGAGGCGGTAGCTGCCGGAATCGCAAATGCTGAGAGAAGTGTCTCTTCTGCTATCACTTATATGGGTAGCAAAATGGTCGTGAATTCAGAAAAAATGACAGAGGAGACGGCCAATACATATTTCGATAACCAAGTTAAACCGTTGTTTGCTGTAAATCCTTTGAAAGAGACCATGATCCAGAAATATCTGGCTTTGTGGGGGGCATCGGGAGAGGCTACCGAGACTTTTAATGATATCCGTAGAATGAAAGGATTAGGAGAGAATTTCGTGACATTGGCGAATACGAAAAAATTCCCTCTTCGTATGCCTTATGGTAATAGTGACGTGGTATCAAATCCGGAAGTAAAAGCCGCTTATGGCGACGGTCAATACGTATATTCAGAGCCTGTATGGTGGGCTGGCGGAACTCGCTAATCTAACATATATAATATAAGGTATAGGGTGCCTCTCCGATTATGGAGGGGCATCTTTTTTTGTTATATATCTTACATGTTTTGATAGCTTCCCTTATCCCATTTCCTTGGAAGGCTTATTGGTTTTATATGGAAATATAGATCATCTAACAATTGGTGCATGATCATCTAACAGACGTTGCATGATCATGCACCAACTGTTGGACGATCATGCACCAGTTGATAGATATTTAATGCTTCAAGAAAGAAGGTATAATGTGTTAAGAAGATATCGCTAAAAGTATGGGATAGAAAGGATAGGGAATTAAGGGAATGTTAAATTTTCATTGTCATAATGTTAGTATATTATATGGGTAAAAGTGTATTTGTAGTGATTGTTCTTTCATTATGTCACTATTTCCTGTTGTTTAACATTCTTTTTATACGATAAATTTCTTGACTTATCCTTTGAAAAGTAAATAAAATATCCGACTTTTGCTTCCATGATGAGTCAACCATTAGCAGAGAGATTACGTCCGAAGACGTTGGATGATTATATTGGACAGAAGCACCTGGTAGGCCAGGGAGCCGTGTTGAGGAAGATGATTGATGCGGGACGGGTTCCCTCTTTTATATTGTGGGGGCCGCCGGGAGTCGGGAAGACTACCTTAGCGCAGATCATAGCGAATAAGTTGGATGCGCCTTTTTATACGTTAAGCGCGATCAGTTCGGGAGTGAAGGACGTGCGGGAGGTGATAGAGAAGGCCAAGAGCAACCGCTTCTTCAATACGGTATCGCCGATATTGTTTATTGATGAGATACACCGGTTCAGTAAGTCGCAGCAAGACTCATTGCTGAACGCCGTGGAGACGGGCGTGGTGACGCTGATTGGGGCAACCACGGAGAATCCCTCGTTCGAGGTAATCCGTCCTTTGTTATCCCGTTGTCAGGTGTACGTGTTGAAATCGCTGGACAAGAATGACTTGCTTACGCTATTGCATAAGGCGATCGCCGAGGATGTCGTTCTGAAGGATAAAAACATAAGGCTGACGGAAACGGATGCCATGTTACGTTACTCGGGAGGAGATGCCCGGAAGTTGCTGAATATTCTGGAACTGGTGGTGTCTGCCGAGGAGAGTGACAATATTGAGATTCTGGATGAGAAGGTAGTGGAGAGGTTGCAGGAGAACCCTGCGGCGTATGATAAGGGAGGGGAGATGCATTACGATATAATCTCCGCTTTTATCAAGTCGATCCGGGGTAGCGATCCCGATGGCGCCATTTACTGGCTCGCCCGTATGGTGGCCGGGGGAGAAGACCCTGAGTTTATCGCACGGCGGTTGGTGATCTCCGCTTCTGAGGATATCGGATTGGCGAATCCGAATGCGCTTTTGCTGGCGAACGCATGTTTCGATGCCTTGAAGAAGATCGGCTGGCCGGAGGGCCGGATCATTCTGGCCGAGACGACCGTTTATCTGGCTTGCAGCCCGAAAAGTAATTCGGCCTATATGGCGATCAACGACGCTTTGGCACTTGTTAACCGGACTGGGAATTTACCCGTACCGCTTCATCTACGCAACGCGCCTACCAAATTAATGGCTGAATTGGAGTATGGCAAGGAATATAAATATGCGCACGACTACGAAAATCATTTTGTAAAGCAGGAGTATCTTCCGAAGGAAATTTTGGGCGAACGTTTGTGGAAAGGACAGGAAAATCCGGCCGAGCACAAACTAATTGAGCAAATGAGGCGCCTTTGGGGAGATCGTTTTTAATTGACATATTCTGATTGTAAATTAAAAAATGCTCGAAAAGTGTCGGCAAATGAGAAAAAATAGTTACATTAGCCGCCTGTTTTTGAAAAAATAGTTACTTTATTTATAATAACATTCTAAAAAGACATTGGTATGAAGAAGCACAATTTTTATGCAGGTCCTTCTATCTTGAGCGAGTATACAATTAAGAATACAGCCGCTGCGGTAGAAAATTTTGCGGGTATGGGGTTATCACTTCTTGAGATCTCTCATAGAAGTAAGGAGTTTGTAGCCGTAAACGACGAGGCACGTGCGTTGATCAAGGAATTACTGGATGTTCCGGCAGGCTATGAGGTTGTATTCATGGGCGGTGGCGCCAGCATGCAGTTCTGTATGGTTCCTTACAATCTGTTGAATAAGAAAGCCTCTTATTTGGATACCGGCACATGGGCTTCGAACGCTATCAAGGAAGCTAAGTTGTTTGGGGAGGTAGATGTTGTCGCTTCTTCCAAAGACAAGAACTATACTTACATCCCGAAGGGTTATGCGATCGCTGATGACTCGGATTATTTCCATTTTACTTCTAATAATACGATTTACGGAACAGAGATGCGTAAAGATCCAGATGTGAAGCAACGTTTGGTTTGCGATATGTCTTCCGATATTTTCTCTCGTCCGATCGATATTTCCAAATATGATATTATCTATGCGGGTGCTCAAAAGAACTTGGCTCCTGCCGGCGTGACTTTGGCTATCGTTCGTGTGGACGCTTTAGGACATGTAGACCGTCCGATCCCGACCATGTTGAACTACGCTACCCATATTAAAAAGGATTCCATGTTCAATACACCTCCTGTATTGCCTATTTACGCGGCTTTACAGACCTTGAAATGGTATAAGGAACAAGGTGGTATCGCCGCTATGGAGAAGAAGGATCTTGAGAATGCGGCGATCTTATACGATGAGATCGATCGTAATAAGTTGTTCCGTGGTACGGTAGCGGAGGAAGATCGTTCGATCATGAATGTTTGTTTCGTGATGAATGATGAGTATAAGGAGTTGGAGGACGAGTTCAGTAAATATGCTACTGCCGCTGGTATGGTAGGTATCAAGGGACACCGTTCTGTAGGTGGTTTCCGTGCCTCTCTTTATAACGCGATGCCGAAGAGCAGCGTGGAGGCTTTGGTAGCTTGCATGAAAGAGTTCGAGAAACAACATTAATCAAGGAGGATTCAGACATGGCAAAGATATTAGTTGCTACAGAGAAACCTTTCGCCGCTGTCGCTGTGAAAGGTATCCGGGAGGTAGTGGAAGGCGCTGGTATGGAACTGGCTCTTTTGGAGAAATATACAGAGAAGGCGCAATTGCTGGATGCGGTTAAGGATGCCGATGCCGTGATTATCCGTAGCGATAAGGTGGACGCTGAGGTATTGGATGCCGCTAAGAACCTGAAGATCGTGGTTCGTGCCGGTGCGGGGTATGATAACGTGGACTTGGATGCGGCTACTGCCCATAAGGTATGCGTGATGAATACGCCGGGACAAAACTCTAACGCTGTCGCCGAATTGGTATTCGGTATGTTGGTGTACGGGGTTCGTAATTTCTATAACGGAACTTCCGGAACAGAGTTGAAAGGAAAGAAATTGGGTATCTTGGCTTATGGAAACGTGGGCCGTAACGTGGCTCGTATCGCTAAAGGCTTCGGTATGGAGGTTTACGCTTATGACGCGTTCTGTCCGGCTTCCGTGATTGAGGCCGATGGTGTGAAGGCTGTAGCTTCTACGGCGGACTTGTTCAAGGCTTGCCAGATCGTTTCCTTGCATATCCCGGCTACGGCCGAGACGAAGGGTTCTATCAATTTCGAGTTGATGAATTCCATGCCGAAGGGAGCTATCGTAGTGAATACGGCTCGTAAGGAGGTGATGGATGAGGCTGGCCTCGCTAAGATGTTGGAAGAGCGTCCGGATTTCAAGTACTTGACAGATATTATGCCCGCTATCCATGCGGAATTGGCCGAAAAATATGCCGGTCGTTATTTCAGCACCCCGAAAAAGATGGGTGCCCAGACCGCCGAGGCTAATATCAACGCTGGTATCGCCGCCGCCAAGCAGATCGTTGATTTCTTGGTGAATGGCAATGAAAAGTATCGGGTTAATAAATGAGAATATCCGGTTGTAGAGACGGGTACGCCCCGTCTCTACATTGATACATAAACCAATTAGATTTAATTACCATGGCAAAAATAAAACCTTTCAAGGGAGTTCGTCCACCAAAAGAATTTATAGAGGAGGTGGCTTCCCGCCCCTATGACGTATTGAACTCGCAAGAAGCTCGTGCGGAAGCGGAAGGAAACGAGAAATCCCTTTACCATATCATTAAACCGGAAATCGATTTCCCAGAAGGGACGGATGAGCATGATCCGGCTGTTTACCTGAAGGCCGCCGCCAATTTCAATAATTTTCAGGAAAAAGGTTGGTTGGTTCAGGATCAGAAAGAATGCTATTATGTTTATGCCCAAACCATGAATGGCAAGACTCAATATGGGTTGGTAGTCGGGGCTTATGTTCCCGATTATATGAATGGCACGATCAAGAAACATGAGCTGACCCGCCGTGACAAGGAGGAGGATCGCATGAAGCACGTACGTGTCAACAACGCTAATATCGAGCCGGTATTCTTCGCTTATCCCGACAACTCAGAGTTAGACGCTATCGTAATGAAATATACGGCTCGTGAGCCTGAATATAATTTCGTGGCGAAATTAGACGGTTTCGGCCATACGTTCTGGATTATCGATGAGGATAAGGACATCGCCCGCATCACGGAGTTATTCGGGGAGATGCCTGCGTTGTATATTGCCGACGGACATCATCGTTCCGCCGCCGCTGCTTTGGTAGGAGCGGAGAAGGCCAAGCAAAACCCGGATCATAAGGGAGACGAGGAGTATAACTATTTCATGGCTGTTTGCTTCCCGGCCAACCAATTGACCATTATCGATTACAACCGTGTGGTAAAAGACTTGAACGGCTTGACCGAGGAACAATTCGTTGAGAGATTAACGAAAAACTTCGTGGTAGAGGAGAAGGGCTCTGCTATTTACAAACCGGGTGCCTTGCACAATTTCTCCCTGTATTTAGGAGGGAAATGGTATTCTTTGACCGCTAAGCCCGGTACGTACGATGACAATGACCCGATAGGCGTATTGGATGTCACGATCTCTTCGAACTTGATTCTGGATGAGATTTTAGGCATTAAGGATTTACGTTCGGACAAGCGAATCGATTTCGTGGGAGGTATCCGTGGCCTGGGTGAATTGAAACGCCGTGTGGATAGCGGTGAGATGAAGGTTGCCTTGGCTTTGTATCCCGTTACGATGAAGCAATTGATGGATATCGCCGATACGGGTAATATTATGCCGCCGAAGACGACGTGGTTCGAACCGAAGCTTCGCTCCGGTTTGGTGATCCATAAATTGGATTAAGTCTTATATACATAAATATAGCTTTGGATTGGGGTATAATCGTTGAAGATTATACCCTTTTTTATCCTTGTAACCTAGATATACGGAATAAATTGTATCTTTAGGACTTAAATAGTATCGCAATGGGTAAAATAAAAAATATAGTATTCGATCTGGGGGCGTTATCATAGATTTGGACCGGGATGAACCTGTTCGTCGTTTAATAGAGATTGGGGTCAAAGATGCCGATGGATTGATAGATCCTTACGAACAAAAAGGGGTTTTTCAAGATCTGGAGACCGGAAAGATCGGAGTAGAGGAGTTTTGTCGCTATTTACGGAAGCATACGGGTAAAGACCTTTCTTATGAGGATATTTGTTGGGCTTGGTTTGGCTTCATTGGTGGCGTTCCCCAATATAAATTGGACTACATATTAAAACTCCGTGAGAAATATCAAGTCTATTTATTGAGCAATACAAATCCGATCATACAGCTTGAATGGGCACAGACAAAAGAGTTTACGCCGGCGGGCCGTCCATTAAATGATTATTTCGATAAATTGTATCTCTCTTATGAAATCGGTGTCACTAAGCCAGATCGTGAAATTTTTGATCGCATGGTCTTGGATTCAGGAATCAGACCAGAGGAAACATTATTTGTAGATGATGGTAAGAATAATATCGTAGTGGGGCAGGAACTGGGGTTCCATACCTATCAGCCTTTGAATGGAGAGGATTGGAGAGGGAGGCTCGATGAAATACTCTCAAAATCATAGGATCTCTATTCCTCTTAATTAAATCTATATCATTGAAAATGACAAATACTACTTTAAATTTGGAAGAACTACTCTGTGGTGTAAACGAGCTAGTCGATACGCTTTGGATCGTCACATTAGGTAATGAAAAGGTTGAGATAGTCAAAGATTCGATGACTCCCGAAAGGGAAGGAGAATGTTTGGATTATACAGAACTTTGCCAGACTTACATTCAAGAATATGTATATCCTGCGGATTTAGGGAAATGGGAGGAGATCTTATCCTTGAATTCATTGCGGCAAATGGCGGCTAGCGGCGTAGCAAATAAGAAGTTCGACATGCGTTTCTGTAATGATTTGTTGGGTTTTGAGTGGCATGAGGCTTTTATTCGTATCTTGAAAGATAAGAGTGGAATTCCGGATCGTGTCATTCTTTTCAGCCGCTATGTGAATCATTGTCGCAAGGCACAGATCGTAGAGGCTGCCGTTCAGACTGAGTATGATTATGTCGTTTATATAGAGGCAAATACGAATAGCTATGTCATGTATACTTCCAATCGTGAAAGTGGGACGCCGGTCCCCCCGATAGCGAGTAATGACTATGAAAAAGAGGTAGCCGAGTTCCACCACAAATATGTGCCGGAGGATCAGCGAGATGAGTTAACCCGAAATCTTTCCCTAGATCATGTCTTATCTATCTTACAAAATTCCCGTGAGTATGTCTTGTTCTGTCAGGTGATGGAGAATGGCGTTTTTAGGGATAAGAAGTTGCGTTTTAGCTTTTTCGATAAGGAGAGGAATATACTTCTTTTGACCCGGACCGATATTATGGAGGTTCGTGAGGAAGAGCGGCAAAGGCAATTACTTCAAGATGCCCTACAAGTGGCTAAATCGGCAAATCAGGCTAAATCGGATTTCTTATCCCATATGAGCCATGATATACGTACTCCGATGAATGCCATTATCGGTATGACCACTATCGCCAGTATGCATATCGACGATCGGGAGCGTATAGTGGATTGCTTGAAGAAGATTATGGTTTCTTCCAAATTGTTATTGAACTTGATCAATGAGGTCTTGGATATGTCTAAGGTAGAGAGCGGACATATTTTGCTGACAGACGAGGAGTTCGATATGGGCGAGTTATTGCAAAGCGTAATTACTATGGTTCAGACTTCGGTCAGTCAGAAGTTTCAGGATTTCCGGGTTCACTTGTTTCAAATCAAACATGAAAAGCTGATTGGCGATGTGCAACGGATTCAGCAAGTATTGTTGAATTTGCTGTCAAACGCCATAAAGTATACGCCGGACTATGGGAAAATAACACTTGAGATACGGGAAAAGCCAATTAAAAATGGTAATTATGGTTTATTTGAGGTTACGGTTATAGACAATGGTATCGGGATAAAGCCGGATTTCTTACACAAGGTTTTCGAACCATTTGAACGTGCGGAAGACGCAACCTTGCGGAATATACAAGGAACCGGCTTAGGCATGGCGATAAGCCGTAATATCGCTCATATGATGAATGGTGAGATTCTGGTGGAGAGTGAATATGGCAAAGGTTCTGTTTTTACATTTACGATGCAGTTGAAATTGCAGGATCAAGGGTGTTTTGAGGATGATCATTTAAGGGATTTACCGGTTCTCGTGGTAGACGATGATATCGTGTGTTGCGAGAACGCATGTATGAGGATTAACGAGATCGGTATGAAAGGTGAATATGCCATTTCTGGTGAGGAGGCTATCGGGAAAGTAGAGAGGGCACATCATCTTAATGATGACTATTTTGCCGTTATCCTTGATCTGAAAATGCCGGGAATGGATGGAATCGAGACCGCTACCCGTATCCGAAAAGTCGTTGGCCGGGATATTCCGATCATTATTCTTTCCGCTTATGATTGTCCGCATTTTGAGGAGATAGCCCAACGAGCCGGTGTCGATGGATTCATAAGTAAGCCGTTGATGAAATCCAAGTTATTTTATTTGATGAAAAGTTTCGCTATCAAGCAAGAGGAAAAAGAGGAAGAGACGGAGAAGCCTCAATATCCTTTCGGTAACTTTGAGGGTAAGCGGATCTTGCTGGTGGAAGATAATAGCTTGAATAGGGAAATAGCGACTGTGTTACTAGAAGAGACCGGTGCGGTGGTAGAGGAGGCGGAAAATGGCCTTGTCGCGGTGAATATGGTAAAAAACTCTAGTCCGGGATATTATGACTTGGTATTTATGGATATCCAGATGCCGGTCATGAACGGGTACGACTCTACTCGCCATATTCGGGCATTAGAACGTCCGGATATCAAGTCCATGCCGATAATAGCCATGTCTGCGAACGCATTTGCGGAAGACATCAAGTTGTGTAAAGAATCCGGAATGAATGAGCATATCGTTAAGCCGATCGATTTCGGGAAAGTTCTTGAGATCTTAGAGAAATACTTGTAGATATAAGGATATAAAAAAGGCCATATCTTAGCTAAGCGCTATCAGATACGGCCTCTTTTTTGTGTTATTTACTGGATGCCACGTTCTCTCAAACGTTTCTGCCAGTTCCATGCGGATTGCAGGGTGTCGGCTAAAGTCTCCTTGGCGGTCCAGCCTAATACCTTATTCGCGTGCTCCGGATTGGCCCATACCTTCTCGATATCACCTTCACGACGGCCCACGATCTTGTGCGGAACCTTAACGCCTGTTGTCTGCTCGAAGGTATTGATCAGTTCAAGGACAGAAACACCATTGCCGGTACCTAGGTTGAATATCTCGATATGCTCATCAGACTTATTCTCAAGCATACGGTCCATAGCGATTACATGCGCTTTCGCCAAGTCTACGACATTGATATAGTCACGGATGCAAGAGCCGTCTGCCGTATCATAATCATCGCCGAATACGCTTAATTCCTTGCGGATACCCATAGCCGTCTGTGTCAAGTACGGGATCAAGTTCTGGGGAACACCATTTGGCAACTCGCCGATCTCTGCGCTTGGGTGAGCGCCTATCGGGTTGAAGTAGCGCAAGATGATACTCTTGAAAGGCGCTCCCGCATGGATCGTATCCCGGATAATCTCCTCGTTGATCTGCTTCGTGTTTCCATAAGGAGACATAGCGGGTTTGATCGGGGCATTCTCGGTTACCGGCAAGTTCTCCGGATCCGGTTGTCCGTATACCGTACAAGAGGAAGAGAATACGATACCTTCGATATTGAATTCAGGCATCATCTCCAACAAGTTCACCAAAGTGACAATATTATTGCGATAATACTTCAAAGGCTGCTGTACGGATTCTCCTACCGCCTTGCTAGCGGCGAACAAGATAATGCCTTTGATGCCCGGATGAGCTTCCAATGCCTTGCGAGTACCTTCCTTATCCTTTAGATCCAATTGGATAAACTCCGGACGGATGCCCGTGATTTTCTCGATACCATCGAGCACCTCGATATTCGAGTTTGACAAATCGTCGATAATGACTACCTCATATCCGGCGTTCTGCAATTCTACTGTGGTGTGTGAGCCGATATAACCGGTTCCGCCCGCTACTAAAATCTTCTTTTTCATTCTAGTGTTCATTTAGATAAGTTTGTTATACGATACCCGAGAATCCCATAAAAGCCATAGCTAGCAAACCGGCCGTTATCAAGGCGATAGGAGTGCCTTTCATACCTTCCGGAACATGCGTCATGGCTAGTTGCTCCCGAATACCCGCGAAGATAATCAAAGCTAGCGCAAATCCAATAGCGGTCGAGATAGCATATACCACAGATTCTAATAAATTATACTCTTTTTGGATTACAAGGATCGCCACACCCAAGATACAGCAGTTCGTGGTGATCAACGGAAGGAATACGCCCAACGCCTGGTAAAGGGCGGGAGAGACCTTCTTCAATATGATTTCCACCATCTGAACCAAGGCGGCGATGATCAAGATGAAACTGATCGTCTGCATGAACCCTAATCCGAAAGCGTCCAATATGTATTTTTGCACGAGGAATGTAACAATCGTGGCGACCGAAAGCAAGAACGAAACGGAGGATCACCA
>ENA-OQIE01000952-OQIE01000952.1-human-gut-metagenome-genome-assembly--contig:-NODE-952-length-15423-cov-4.576958_pt1 | contig 15423 bp, 16 predicted proteins | sample MGYA00242569_ERZ504731 | MGnify/ENA primary metagenome ERZ504731 (study PRJEB26092, sample SAMD00036208) | human gut metagenome | host: Homo sapiens | study: EMG produced TPA metagenomics assembly of...
GCAATAGGCGTATCGCTTAAAGTTACGGTTTCCGTAAAAGAAAATCTCAGATAATATTTGTTATGTATTTTTTCTAAAGCAGGGGCGCTTGTATCTTCACAGGCTCCCCAGTATTTATTTATATAATTAATATCAGTTTTTCTTAATCTGACAGGAATCCACACCCAGTCGTTATTCTGATATAACTTTATCCATCTGATATTGTTGTCGCCTGGATTCATGCCTTTTGGATATTTGGCATTTTTAGGTGCGTCTTCCTTGTACATGTTCTTATTGTAGAACACCGGCATTGCATGCCTGTCCATCTGTAACGTTGGAGCTTTTCCATTCTTTCCATTACCTTCCCAGTTCTTATAATTGCTGCGATAGCTGCTTACGGCACCGATTGCTTCAGCAATAACCGCTCTTTTGAGATATGATGGAAACTTATAGAATTCTGACCCCTTGATATCAAATGGATATTTAGGGTTTGGATTGCTTTTGGTTTGATGGATTAATTTCTCAACAAAGCTTTTCTTTTGTACTTGGGCTTCAATTGATGAAATATCAGTCCACTCTTTATTGCATACATCAATAACGAAAGCAAGTGCCCTGCGGTAAATCTGCACTGTGTTTTTCATATCCGTATTTGATAAGATTTCTACTTGATAACTTGAAGTAATTTCCATACAAGACACCTCCTTTTGTAAAAATTTGTATTTAAATTTCTTGCATATTTAATATGCTGAAAAAATTAGAAACGGGACGATTTTTTACGAAAAAATTTTGACGAAAATAAAAAAATCTCTACACTGAAATGTAGAGAAATAAAATGTCGTAAACGATATTTTTATATACTTAAAAGACGATAGCCGTCTAACTCATGGCTAAAGTCACAAGCATGCGACGGCTAATTTTGTCAACGTAGTCTGCCATAGATGCGACTGCTGCCATCGCAAGAAGTAGTCTGTCGTCATCAACCGACAAGCTCCATTCCTGTAAAGCTTCTTCCACCGGATAGCACATTAAGCCGCTAGTCTGACTTTTGTACTGCGGCATCGGATGGGTCTTCGGTAATTCAACCAAAATTCCCCTTGCCTTATCGACCATTGCCGAACTAATGCTGTTAACGAGTGCTCCATAGTTCTTCATTGTATTAATCATCATAATTTTCCTCTCTTTCTTGCTGAAATGTTCAGCACGTAAAAAATTTATTTAATATCATTTTTAATATGCCAATTCGCTCACCCAACAAAAAAGCGGCCTTCTATATTGCAAGCCCGCATTGTCCAATGTTATTGTTTGTGGTATGATTAACATACACAAAAACGAAAGGGAATGATGACATGAACGAAAACGTGACGCTTGACGGATATTTTGATGAAGCACGTGAATATATTGAGGCAAATGCCAAAAATGAGATACAAGCAGAAAGACTCAAGGAAATGATATTCGGCTTACATGAAGAATGGAAGCACCGCGCCAAAACAATGAATTCAGACAAAAATGCAAATGAAACTGTGAATTTTAATGTTCAAACAATTCATGTGCGAAACGAAATAGTAAAATTTGCATATGATACTGACGCCATTTTTAATTTCATTCATCGCAACACGCAATATAAGCCACAAAAGATTTCGTTCCAGGCACTTTCGTCTGAAATCTTATCACCGGAATATTTAAGTTCAGGGTGGATTGAGGAGTTAGACCCGCTGACACGTCAAGACTTGGGGCATAGCAGAGATGAAATTCTTATCATATATTTTGAGCCATTTCAGTTCTTCTTTATTCAGGACGGTAAACATCGATACGTGGAAGCTCAGAAATTTAATAAGCATCAGATATTTGACGCATATATTATTTCATCTGATTGCTGTGTTGATGCAATTCTTAATACTGAAGGCAAACTACTTTATCGAATATTCAAAGATGTTCAATATTATTGCCAGCTTTGTAATATCTAACAATACAGCGAGCTTAAAGCTCGCTGTACATTAAAAAAAGCGGCCTTCTGCCGCCATGCTGTCTCGAATTCTAGTTATTGCCTTTCACTCCAAATTTCTCAAAAATCTTTTCATATTTTCCTGCATTTTTCTCCTCATCATAAATCGTCAGATTCATTACATGAGAGATATCCAGGCTTAAGATTCCGAGGATAGATTTTGCATCAACGATATACCGTCTGTCCGGATTACTCAGGTCAGCGTTAACATCAACCTTGCTGATTTCGTTTACAAAATCTTTAACTTTACTAATAGTTTCAATCTTAATTTTTCTTGTAATCATTTTTCTCTCTCCTTTTTTGTCTTCCGGCTTCGCCGGGTGCTTGTCTTCGATTACAAGAATAATATGCTAAAAAATTTTGAAAATGAAACACTTTTGGGATATACAAAACAACCCTATTTTTGCTTTGTTTTTGTGCATTTTTACCAATTTATTTCTGGTTTTATTAAGAAAAAAGGCTTTTTTGAGGCTTCTTTTGTGCATTTTTACTAACCGGTAAAAAAGCAGGCAGCCGACCAGATGCTGCGGGCAGTATACAGGCAGCAGCATTCAGACAGCTTGCGAACAGCATACGCAGACGAGCATTTCAGCCGACAAAAAAACAGGTATTCCTTCAGCTGCCAACTTCTTTTCGTCTTACTTTTTTACAGGACACCACACCTTCCGGCCGACAGCTTACTTCCTTCCGGCGCCAGCAGGCCAATATCTCACGTCGCCGCTCATCTTTTCTTCCAGAGCAAATCTCAGCCTCCAGGCCTTCAGCAACCTTCATTTTCACCAATCGCTTTCATCCTCCAACCTCTTCTCTGTTTTCCCGCAACCTCCCACAAAAAAAACTGAGCCTTCGGCTCAGCTTTTCCCGTTGTATATAAGTTCTACCTTTCCCGGATTATATAATCCGCAATTTTCTTCCTGCAATACAAAGCCAAAGTGTTTAAGGATGCCCGCAAAATCTGGCTCCTTGCTCTTATCAAGCGTTATCACCGGTTTATCGTTCTCCAGCCACTCAAGGCTTAATTCCATCAGCCTTCTTCCGAGGCCATTATGACGATACTGTTCTGCAACATACATCGTGCATATTTTTGACTCTTCTTTTGTAGATTTCAGGATTGTGACCCCGGCAATTTCATACTCCTTTTCGCAGACTATGATTTCACGCTCCGGTTTTAATCGCATGTCATTGGTAAACAAATTGCCATACCAGGCAGAAAACGCCGGGTATTGCATATTTGCCTCCATCAGAAACAGATATATGTAATTGTAATACATCTGCTGCTCCAATTTTGATAATTCAGAAAATTTAAAGTATCTTTCCATTTGTTAATTCCTCTCTTTCTTTACCGATTTTTCGGCAACATTTACATATCCAATATGCCAAAAAAAGAAAGCGAGAAAAAAATCCCAAAAAAAGAGAAAGCCATTACGCTTTCTCCTCGTATTTTTTAAGCCATTCGGCGAATTCCTGTTTCTTCTGAGTCAGGGACTTAACACTGTATCCGTAAGGATACGGCTTTCCTGCATCGTGCTCGAAGAAATACCAGTCCGGGCCGGAAAATCTGTAATTTTGGTAGTTATCATATTTGACAAATTTCTTCTGTTTCCAGTCATACCGGCCTGTTTTATACGATATCATAATTACGACGGCAGCCAATGCCTGTTCGTTCTTACAATAATACCCTCCATCGATACACTTGACACCCATTTTCCTGGCTGTCTGCTGCCATTTCAGATACTCACCATGCAGGAAAGCTTCGCTTTCCTGACAAAACCGCTTTCCGTCTTCTGTAATGTAGACGACTCTCGTAGAGAGTCTTCCGCAAATCTCTTCTTTTTCTTTCCGGATTGACATACAACCACCGCCAATCAGTTAATCTGAACAATCTGTTCATACAGCAGCAGGTCTTTACTTCCAGGTATCATCATGTTCTCATGATAGTGTCCGAAAAACCATTTTTTGTAATCAACCTTCTGCTTTACCTGTTCAAGATACTTGTTCAGCTCATCCGGGCAGTTTTGTCGGAGCACAAAAAACTTATCAGATGCCGGGCAGTCATGTGAAAAGATAAAATCAACCTTATATTTCTCATCTTCAAGCATAGCCCAGCCGCGCTCCATTTCCATTTGCTCAGGCATCTCCTGTCCCCACCATGAAACATGATTTACACGGAACATCTTTCCTTCAAGATTCCATCTTTCAGCTTCTTTGTTAGCAAGTTTTTTACTTTCAAAATCCTCTGCCTTCAGAATCCCGCCGCTGATATCATGGCTTCTCGCCCCGCCAAAGGCAAAGCATTTGCAGCCGTCAATGTTAAACACATACCCTCTTTCAAGCATCAGGACAGATGGACGGATTTCACGCACCATCCCACCATTCCAGGCTTTCTGAGGATATCCGTTTAAGATTTTCTTTTTATCCTTATCGCTCATCCCTGCATACATCCATGCGTTGATAACATCTTTATCTTCAAGACCAATCAAGCGGTCATAATTTTCGTGATTTCCAGGCACAAAAAGTGTCGTGAAATTTCGTGTATTAAGCCAGTCCAGGTCATGCTTTTCTTTCGGTGTTTCTCCGGCATAATTCCACACACCGCCAAAATCACCGCAGATAACAACGTAATCTTCTTTTGTCATGAATTTCTGTTCAGGAAATGATTCCATATTCAATCGATTTACAAACCCGTCAACGCTGTGAAATCCAAATTTATCAGCGCCATGGGTGTCACCTGTTACATAAATTGCCATAAAAATTCCTCCTATCTTGTTTTTTTGTTTTCAGTATGTTGAATTATCGCCACGTCCAAAACTCAGCGTTTTTTCTTCCAAATTTTGTCTATCGAATCTCTCAGGCTGCCGGGCTCTACCTCGTCATCCTCTTCATCTTCATCAGGAGCTTCATCTTCTTCTCTGGCTTCATTTCTCTTAACTACTGCTTCAATTCTTGCATCTTTATATTCTCTTGACTTCATGACAATCTTTCTGTATCTGTCATAAGATTTGATGTTCACATACCGGCAGTTCACTACGTCAAAACACATCTCTCCACGCGCCATTTCGTACTCATTCGCACTGACGATAATGTAGATTTCCTTATCCGGATACATTTCAAAAATCGTGTCAAATAGGCCACGTTTCAAATCCTCAATCGCGTCAATGCTGAATCCGCTGTCAACCCCGTCAAGTAGTAGCCAGAACTCATCAATATCCGGGGATTTCTTCATCAGGCTTCCAATCTTTGCGGCCGCTTTCTGCATATTTAACGAAATCTTTTCGCCCTCACTTGACATGACACTTGCTGCCACAAAGGACATATCGCCGTAAAACATTGCTTCCTGCATTGACGAATGCCCGCCATGGATTTCGTTTTCATAACGAAACACCCTTGTTTTTTTTCTGTCTTTTTTTAGAATGTTTTCCAGCTGTTTCATCAGGGTTGTCTTCCCGCAGCCATTGCAGCCGACCAGTACAGTCAGCCCTGGCTGGAAAGTTACATGCCCCTTTTTGTACAAGTAGTTCTCATCTTCATAACAATCGCGTTCAATCTTGAATCTTCTGCTCAAATTCTTTCTCCTCTAGCTTTAATGCTTCTATTTTCTTGTTGTATTTGTGTGTCCTGTTTGAGAGGCACCATGTGCAACCACCGTGATTCCGGCATGACTGACAGTAAGCTTTTCCACCCTGATATGGCTTCCGATGTTCTTTTCCGGATGCTATTGCTTTATCCAAACTCATATCGTTATCACCTCCACTTTTTCACATTTAATATGCTGAAAAAGCTGTTTGTTTTGCCGTTTTTTGCGGTTTTTTTTGGAGACTTTTTTGGGAGATTTTTTTTGAAGATTTTTCAGAAAAACAACTGCTGCCGTCAAAGTCTTACGGCAGTAGTTTCAGATTCAGATAAAGTTAACTTAGACGTATCCACACATACCAGCATGCCGGTATGCCAGACCTGGATTTCATCAGGCGCGATGTCGTGCTCTTTGCCGTTTGCGTCTATGATTACATGATTTTTTATGTCAGCATTTTTGATATACAAATACTTTGAACCGAAAATGGAATTGTACTGTCTTGCAAAATCCAACTCCTCCAACTCCTCCAGGATTCGCGTATTGAATCCACGTTTCGCATAGTCGTATTTTAAGCTGTCCAATTTTGTCACCGCATTTTTTAACTCACCTTTTGAGTCCAGGTGCTGCAGCAGATAGTATGCAAACCTGCCATTGGCTTCAGGCTCCATGTCGCCGCAAAACGGGATTGACATATAAATTTTTTTGTCATCAATTAATATCATGCTTCCTGTTGTCATTGCTTTTTCCTCCTGTATATTTTCCAGATACAATATGCTGAATTTTTCCTGAAACGTATCGTCTTCCGGAAAATCTGCACAAAAAAAGCAGGAATATAATTCCTGCTTTGTATCTCAGACCGCCATAGACAGCTGCACATTTTCCGGCTGCATCATATCAAGCAAACCCATCTGGTTCACAATCCTGAGTCCCAGCCGTGTGTTTCTTTTTACAACTTTAAGGTTTTTAACTGCCTTTGCCACAGCATTCTTCTGTCCGAAAAGAACAAATATCTTTTTAGCTCTCGTTACTGCCGTATACAGCAGATTTCTCTGAAGCATTGTATAATTGGCCATCGTAAGAGGCATTACAACGATATCGTACTCACTACCCTGCGATTTATGTATTGTAATCGCATATGCAAGGATAAAGTCAGAAGCCCTGCTGTTGTCAAAACATACACGGTTACCATCAAAATCAACGATAAATCCGCGTTTCAGTCCTCCTCTTTCATCCTTATCAATATCATCATCCATCTCATCATCATTGATTCCCATTTTTGCATCCAGCTCCGGGGAAAAGATAGAAACGATTTTTCCAATATCACCGTTAAAGATGTTCTTGTCATAGTCATTGCATGTAAACATGACCTTATCGCCAAGACGCAGGACTTGTTCATTACACGGAATTACCGGTTTATTCTTAGCCGGTGGGTTTAACCTGTTTTGAATATAGCTGTTCAGCTCCCATACTCCGGTATGCCCTTTTCTCATAGGTGAAAGCACCTGGATTTCATCAGCAGAAACATTGTAGTATTTTGGCAGCTTGTCACATACATAATCAACAATACTGTCCCTTATCTGCTCCTGCTCCATGTCGTCAACATTCATAAAGAAGTAATCTCCTTCTTTCCTGTTTTTAAATAAAGGTATCTCTCCACGGTTAATCTTATGGGCATTTACCACAATACCGCTCTCTTCGTCCTGTCTGAAGATTGCTTTAAGACGCACCACCGGGACTTTGCCAGAATGAATCATTTCGTATAATACATTTCCGCACCCAACAGACAGCAGCTGGTCAATATCTCCAACCAGAATCAGCTTCATACCGTTAGGAATAGCTTTCAAAACGGAATCCAGCAAAGACATGTCAATCATGGAACTCTCATCAATAATCAAAGCGTCTCCTTCAAGCGGGCTCGTTTCATTCTTACTGAATTTAAAGCCGTGGCTTCCTTCGCTTTTCACCTCAAGCGTCCTATGGATTGTCATGGACTTATGGTATGTTGCTTCTTCCATACGTTTTGCCGCACGTCCTGTCGGAGCTGCACACAATACTGATAACCCATGCTTTTTAAGCATTTTGATGATACCGTTGACAGTCGTAGTCTTTCCAGTACCGGGGCCGCCTGTCAAGATTAATACATCTGACTTGCATGCCGCAATAATGGCTTCACGCTGCTTATCTGCATATTCGCGCTTTTTTTCAAGCCCCTCTACATTGTTACCGTGCTCTTTTTTATACTTCTTTACGTAATCATCGTACTCTTCTTCTTCAAGCCTCTTTACATCAGCATCTGTCACTTCAATACATTTTGTGTTATTGGCAATCAGTTCTACAATACGTTTTGCCGCATGTTCTTCTGCCTTAAACAGATTGGTAAGATATACCGCATCATCCTCGCGGATAACACGTTTTTTACCTACAAGGCTCTCAACCGCCTTATCAATGTAAGACTTATCAAGCTTCAGAAACTCTTTTCCTTCTGCTTCTATATCCTGAATATAACTGAAGACATCGCCTTCTTTATTCATCTGTTTTAAGATATACAGCACAGCACTCTCAACACGGAACGGGCTGGTTTCTGAGATTCCATTTTTCAGTGCAATCTCGTCAGCCTTCAAAAATCCGACTCCGGTAATATCATCAGCCAGTCTGTACGGATTTTCTTTCAGCACCTTGATACTGTCCAGTCCATACTGTTTATATATCTTATTTGAATAAGCTGGGCTGATATCAAAGCCCTGGATATATCTCATAATCTGGGCAATCATATTCTGTGTCTCAAGCTTATCTTTTGCTGATACTTTTATTTTTTCTATTGTCTTTTTTCCGATTCCCCTGATACCTTCCAGCAAATGCGGCTGGTATATGAGGACATCAAACGCATTGTCACCGAATTTATCAATGATAAGCTCTGCTCTTTTTGCAGAGATGCCGGCAATATTGCCATGCTTTAAATAAGCAAGCATACTCTTCTTATCCTGTGGAACAGCCTTCACATACGCTTCCGCACGGAAGCCGACTCCGTATTTAGGATGTTCATCCCAGTCACCTGAAACAAACAGTGTATCGCCGTCTTCAACATCACTAAGCTGCCCCTTGAGGCTGCACTTCCGTAACATTTCCCCGCTGTCTGCGTTATATGCCACACCGGCAAGAATCTTAAAGCCAGTTTCATTCTGATATATTACGGCTTTTGTCTCAAATCTTATTGACTCAATTTTCCTTTCTTTAATCATATGGCTTAACTGGCATTTCGCCAGTGTTTCCTCCTTTACTTTTCTTATACTTAATATGCCGAAAAACCTCAAAAAGATAACGTTTTTTGCGATTTTTCTTGCGTTTTTTAAAAAAACACCGGCAGAAAAAATCTGCCGGCATAATTTTATGAAAAAGGGTCAATTGTTGAAGCTGCATGGATACAGCGTATTTACACGCTTATCGTAGCAGAAAACAGTTGTAGACAACAGCTTTCCTACATTCTTATTAACGTCTTGCAGCGTATACTCAAGTGTACCACCAATTAATTCACCGAGTGGTTCATCAGCACCAAGAACGATAACCTCGTTTGGCTGCAGTTCAAGCACAAAGACTTTATCATGCCCTAAGGCTGTCGCAGTATTATACAGCAGCCCGTCACATAAGATTGATGCACAGCTTACAATGCCTGACACATCAGATGTAATAAGAAACGCATTGCGTTCAACGAAACTAGTCTTTTTAAGTCTGACTTTTTCTTTGATGTTTGCAAGTGCCGCGTCATTGATTTCATCCTCTGTCACCTCAAAGATTTCAAATGCTTTCAGTGAGAGGAACGGCAATTTGTCTGACAGTAATCCGTCATACTTATGAGCCAGCGCATCATCTACATAATACACCAGATGCATATCAAATACCGGAAGATGCAATACCTTCTCAATGTCGTATCCATCAAGCATCTCATCAGTGATGAATGCCGGATAAACATTTTCAAGCAGTTCTGAAGGGTCTGCACTGGTTTTTGCCGGCTGTGCAAAGAGTTCCCTAAAGAAATCAAAATCCTTTTTCGGCTGTTCTGGCTGCTTTGGTGGCTGCTTTAACAGTTTTGGATATGAACCGCATGTGCAATCCTTACCGCAACCTCTGCAGGCATCAGTTTTATCACCTGTCTTATCGTCTGCTGCCATATTATAAACAGCAGAATGCATATCTTCCGGAAGGTCAATTCCAAAAAGATTTTTGATAAACTCTTTTGCTGCCTTTTCAGCTTCCGCTACATCTTTTTTTGTATATTTAGATGTACTCTGGCACGGTTCACCTGCTGGGGCTGGGTTGTTGCAAACACTCTTACGCTCCAGGTCTGCCTTAAGAAGATTGGCAAGAAAATCATTTGCTTCATCGTCGCTCATGTTAAACATACTTTTGACAAGACGAGCAGTGTCACCAGGCTCTGGTTTTTTAACCTGCTGCTTTGGAGCTTCCGCGTCTCTGGTTCTGGCATCAAATTCTTTCATGAATTCCGTAACTGATGCATCATCAGCATTCAGAACATTTTTCATAAAACCTGCGATAGCAGCTTTTGCTTCTTCCGGGCTGTCAAAAGAGCCTTCAAATAATGGAGCACAATTCTGTCCTGGAATGCCGTTGAAGCATTTAATCTGCATTTTACCACCCATGTCGTCAGGCATCGGCTGCTGTGTCACACGTCCAGGCTGAGTTCTCATCTGCGGGCGTGAAATCTGCGGCTGAACCTGCTGTTCCGGCTTCGGATTCGGCATTTCAGCTTTCTTCTTCTGCACTTCGCTTGTAATAGCCTTATACAGCACATCAGCAAGCTCTGTAACGTCATAGTCAGCACCATACTTCTGCCACAGTAATGTGACATCTGTTGAAGCCTTGATTCCGGCCTCTTCATAAATGATACCGATGCGGCCGTTGTTCTCACCAAGACGGCAAGAAATTCCTTTCTGTGCAAGTAATGCCACCATAACCTCTGAAAACTGTCTTAAGTCTAAATTCTTCATATTCTTTTTTTCTCCTTTTCTTTGTTGGTCAGGAGTTATTCTCCTGCCGTATTTTTTTGTACAAATTTAATATGCTGGAAAAATATATAAACAAAAATTTTTTTTTCGGATTTTTTTTGCACCTCCAAATCCGTCATATTGTATTTGTAGATTAATGCCTGAAACGGCAGAATAAAGAAAGGAAGAAAAAATATGAATAACAATTTAATATCGTTCAATCCATGTCAGGATGTATTTTTGTATTTTGATTCAAGCCTCAAAAACTGTGTTGACATTGATATTAAAGACGGCGTTGATACGGTTGTGTTTGATGGAGGAAATTCAAAAGTCAACATTAACTTGAGAAATGTAAACAAGCAATTTCCAGATGTGAAGACTATTGTCATTAACGAGGACGTAATAGAAATAAATATTTCAAATTTTATGTTCCCTAACGTGAGAAATGTTGTATCACACAGTCAGTATTTCTACAGCGGAAGATACCTTATCAGCAGCGTATATTTCTCAGATGTATTGAGAAACGTTTTTTGCATCAGACCAGGGGAAGATATTGAGGGGATAACTGCAGATACTATTGAAGATTATGCATTTGAGGGATGCATGGAAACCGATGGTTTCTTTGGCGGGACAATGTATCATGAATTCAGCGAGAAAGCATTTGCAGGTTCTGCATTTTTAAACCTGCCGCCGCATAACGGACTTATTGTAAAAGATGGTATAATATTTGCCGTTGATGACGATGCAACTGAAATCTCTATTGACGAATTTACAGATGCTCCCCACAAATACACTGGCTTTTATTCAATGCCTGTGGATTTGGATTTGAAGCACGTTAAAAAAATGACATTGCATCATTTAAACCATGCTGAATCAATGACAGTATTTCCGGAGACAGTCGTGATAGCAGACGAATCTGATGCGACCAGAAGACGACGCAACTACTGCGGCGTATTAAACGACAAAAGAATTAAAAACTTTGAAGTCAAGCCTGATTCACAGTCATTTAAAGTAATTGATGGTATCTTATATTCAAAAGACGGAAGATATCTGCTTAAATGCCCGCGGGGAAAAACAGGACACGTCTCAATACCTGAAGGAACCAAAACGATAGGGGTAGAAGCATTTCGTGAATGTATGATTTCATCTGTATCACTGCCGGATTCACTCACCGAGATTAAAGGCAATGCGTTTTCATGCTCTCTGATACAGAAGATTGACTTTGGCCACGGAATTACAAGTTTAGGCGATTATGAGGCTCATGTATTCTCACACTGCAACGACCTTATACATGTCGAAATCCCTTCCAACATAGAAACAATTGGAAACGGAGCTTTCTTTAGCTGTAAGAATCTTGAATCCGTGAAGATACATGAAGGTGTGAAATGGATAAGAGATTCAGCTTTTGCTGAATGTGATAACCTAAGAAGTGTAGAGCTTCCATCATCAGTTGAGTATATCGGGGACAGCAGTTTCATATCAACAGAAACGCTCAAAGTTGACTCTGCTTTTGGCGGCTTATTATATGCATTTACCGGGTCGTATGCGGCTGACTTTGACGTCAAAAAGCTTATCATCAAAGATAAGACATATTACCTTCCATTGGTATTTAACCCAAAGCAACTGTATATTTTAAACATGTGTAACAAAGCAGCTGAATTTCCAAACAGGCCATTCTACAAAGACGCAATCTGCACGGAATTAAAGCAAAATACAGCTTTATATCTGTATGAAAACCATATAGACAACAGCGACGAAGTGAAGAAATATCTTAAACGGTCATCAAAACAGATAGCATACCGCCTTTTGGATGCAAACAAAGATGATAAACTTGTGAAGTTTCTCCGGCTCGGGTTATTGTCAAAAGCTTCTTTAAATGAATTGTTGCTCAGCTCAAGGGAAAAAGACAATGCAAGCATTTCGTCTTACATTCTTGAAGAACTGGACAAATTCAGTCAAAGTACTTTCAGATTGTGATAAAATGATAATATTTCAACAGCCCCGGATATATTTTTCCGAGGCTGTTTTTTGCTTTTATTTTTTTGCACTTTTCTTTTCGCTTACGCCATTTTCGCTTCGTGAACCCGCTCTTCTGCCTCCTCTTTCGAGTCAAACCAATCTACCCAAATATCTTTCCGCTTGGTTTCTCTAAAGCTGTTTTTCGGCTTTACCGCAGCACGGACGGTATCAGTTATCGCGCATGAAACGCGGCCGTCATCAGTAATAGCAGTCGTTACACACCAAAATGTTTTTAATCCTGCAGACAGCAATTCGTAATCGGCCGCTTCTTCAGGTGACAGCTCTCTCATATAGTCTACATACCCCCACGCCTCGCATCCAACTTCGTCGCAAAACATTTTTGTCTCAAAGTTTTTGACTTCATACACACCTGCACGCGGGCAGCAGCCAGGCATTAACGGTCTTTCTGTACTGTAATATCTGAATGTTTTCTTATCTGCATTTTCTCCCATATGCCATCAGCCTTTCTTTTCTCATTATTTTTTACTTTGTTTTTGCTTTTTTGTTTCTTGCTTTTTTTGCTTTTCGTTTTTCTTCATCATACCACACTGCAGAACAAACCTCAAATTTTCAGCGAAAAAAAAGAGCCGCATGCAACTGCGGCTCTCTCAATATCCAGCGTTTAGCTCTCTTTCAGCCCAAAAATAGACTTAAATTTCGCATAATTGTCACTTCGTCCTCTGTTTAAGATAGAGAAGTACACGGTTTTGAAATGATAATTGTATGTATCCAGGCATTTCTTAAAATACTTGGCGACAACTGCCGCATCCTGTCCAAACACACCGCAGCCGAACGCGCCAAGGATTAATGTCTGTACTTTATTCTCCTCTGCCACATCCAGAACGAATTTGATTCGTCTAAGCAGCTCGGCATTGTTTTCGTCCACTTCAACCCTCGCATATTTTCCGGCTGCAGAAAAGTTTGGTGCTGCACATGTGATGACATCAATCTTGACCTGCTCCGGCTCTGCACCGTAGACGCATACACTGTCATCCAAAAAGATTACATCTTCGGAATATAATGCACGGTTAGTGTAAAGGGCGCGGTTATTATGTACCCTGTTCCACTGATAATATACCGGAAACTGCTTTAATACATTATAAAGTGTGGATGCATGACACAGGCATTCCTCCTGTGCGGAAGAGCCTTCCATAAACTTGCCGCCTGGGTTTTTATAGCTTGCAAAATTCAGTACTGCTGTTTTTCCGTCTCTATGCTGAATGGCAGACTTTACGGAATCAAGCTTGTCCACAATGATAACCGGCTTTGCAGTTGCTGTTGTTTCGGTATCACCAGCCATGTTAAACTCATCTTCCCTTTTTGCTGCCGCTGCAACTGCAATTCCGTCACCGCCATAAGTTTTTGTATTTTTAACGCATTCTTCAATCTCGTCTTTAAAACCTGCCTCCATCATTTTATAATGGCTTACAGCCTTTTCTTTTAACTCATCTTTTTTATTGAAATAAACGCTCATATTTTTTTCTCCTGTTTTTAATATTTTTTTGTTGCACATATAATATGCTGAAAATCTATCATTCTGGCATTTCTTTTGCGGATTTTTCAGCCTGGCATCTTTTTTTGATTTTTTTGATTATCTTTTTCGTTGTCTTTTTCGGATTTTTAAATCCATGTTCGTCACGGAAAATCCACGTCCTATCAACTACCGCGTCAAACCATTTTTCAATCAGCGCGTCAATCGGTGTCTCTGCAAATTCTGTCTTCTCTTCGTCAGACATAATCGCATAAAAATCATCTACGCACTGTTTCTTACTAAACTTTAATTTCGCGCTTGGCTCAATTGCATTGGAATACCTGATTGTTTCAACCGGAATTTTAACCTGCTGTCCTTCAAGACTTTCAGGTTTCTGCTGAACTTTTTTATATCCATCTGTCACAGTGATAAAGCCGTCTTCAACACTAACCAGCTTACAGTTATAGAAATCAACAAAAATATCTTTCTCGTCTTTTTTAGTCTTGATTTTGAAATCCAATAAATCACCGGGGATATACACAGACTCAAGCTTATTACATCCAGCAATTCCTTCAAGCCTGTCTTTATATTCATACAGCTTGCCGTTTTTCACTACCCTCGCACCAGCTTCAAGCTTGATGTTCTTATCCTGTTCCTGATTGAAAACCTTGATTGACTTTTCAATAAAATCTTTGACAGTGTTTACAAAGCCCATGAAATCTTCACGTTTTAGCATATCAAACGAAACAAACGCAGCCCCGCAGGTATACGGCGCAAACCTCGGGTCGTTTCCGCTTCCGACATCAACCGTGAACCAGTCATGCTTTTCGTCCTCGTCAATCCTTACTGTTCTCGTCAGCCTGTAAATATCTTCATTGACAATGTCAGCCGTATCAATGCTTTTTTTGTACCACATAATACCATCAGAATCCGGAATCTGCGTCTTCTGCCATGAGCCACCGTCAAAATCATCTTTCAGCAGCTCTTCTGTCATACCATTAATACATAACAGCGCCGGGAAATCCCAGGCGTATGAGACAAACTCTTTTTTCCATTTCTTTTTGCTATTTCTCCTGTACACACTCACTGTGTAATAATAATACACAATATCTTTTGTACTTTCTGCATGCACTACTGACTCTCCGGCCTGGATTGACGGCTCCGAGAACTCAACTTTGACATCATCATATATCCATGTAGATTTAATTTTTTTTGACATATTTTTTTCCTCACTTATTTTTTTATTACATACAATATGCGGAATTTTTTGCAGAAAAATATATTTTTGCAAAAAAAAATCGGCGGGGAAATTTCCCCCCGTAAATATACAACACAAAATGTGTGGTTAGGGGTGTTGTTTTTTGTTTTTTTTTTTTTTTTT
>ENA-OQIE01000953-OQIE01000953.1-human-gut-metagenome-genome-assembly--contig:-NODE-953-length-15423-cov-4.048742_pt1 | contig 15423 bp, 20 predicted proteins | sample MGYA00242569_ERZ504731 | MGnify/ENA primary metagenome ERZ504731 (study PRJEB26092, sample SAMD00036208) | human gut metagenome | host: Homo sapiens | study: EMG produced TPA metagenomics assembly of...
CCGTAGGCCCCGCGTATATGCTTTAACAGCGCCGCCGAACCATTGACAGCACAATTCTTACCGCCGCAGACTTCCAGCCTGTGCGGAGCCTGCGCCGTTTTTAAACTTGGGTAACGCTTAATAACGGCGTTTAAAAAAGTAACTTTAATGTTTAAAAGTGCGGCAATATCTTCAATAAGGCAGTCCGTAAGCACGCCGCTGTTATGCTCCTGTGCTTCCTTAAGCAGTTCCACCAGCGCAAACTGATTCTGCGGCGCATCCTGCCCTTTATAATATTCAACCGCTTCGTGTATGTTCCAGCTTTCCATAGGGTTCCTTTCTAAAAACAAATAATTTATAAAACGTATTTTATCATTTGCTGCCGCAGCATGCAAATTTTAGTCCGCCCTATGCGCCGCTTTTGCCAGCATCAAACTGCAAAATTCGGCGCTGCGCTGAATAACAAGTCCCGAACACAAAACAGTAAACACTGTACATATGCCAAACTTTCCTCCAAGCAGCACGCCGGAAACAACCAATAAAGCATCCAGTGCTGTACGGACAGTTTTGACGGGCCAGTTATTTTTTTCTGCCAGAGAAAACGTCAGCGCCTCATAAGAACCTTTGCCCAAATCAGCAGCAGCGTAAGCACCTGTACCGGCAGCAAAAATTATAATACCAACGCACATAACTGCCAAACGCAGCCATGCCTGTTCGGGATAAACATTAATTTTGGCAAATACATCAACGAAAAAACTATATATAATTTGATATACGATTGTACCGGCGTTTATCTGCCTGCGGTCATAAAACAAGGAAATTATAAGCATGGCTGCCGCTACAATAAAAGAAGCCATGCCGAGCGACATTCCGAAAGTTACAGACATTCCCTGCCACAATACAGCCAGTGTTGCGCCGCCAAAGCCGGCGCCCATAGCCAACATAATGCCGTAAGCGGCAACTATCGAACCAATAATCAACAGCGCAGTTTTATAAATGAGCAGGCGTTTTTCCATCATATCCATCTCCATATGCTACATTAAAACGAAAAGGACTACAAATTTTACTGTTGTGTTCAGAAACAGAAAAATTTATAGTCCTTAATAAACGGGCACAATATATACTTATAAAAAAATGGTGGAGTTTAGTTGATAAAAAACGAACCACAAAAGTGCATTTCACCAAAAATTATTTTGAATTTCAATTTTATTTTAATAAAAAAATTGCTTAATGCATATTTGTAAATACATCTTATCAAATCACTAAGTAAAACCGGCATCAGTAACCTGATACCGGTTTTCGCACTTTTACAGGTTATGTCAATCGCAGAATACATTTTACACTATATGATAAGGCATCAATTGTAACAAAATTTATTATTATCTGTCAAGTTATTTTGTCGCCAAAGCAATCACGCCACCAGCCAGCCCTACACAAAAACCATTAAGCCAACCCTTCAAATATGCTTTTTCACGTTCCTCAGCCGCCGCTTTCCGTTCCGCTTCTATTTGCTTTTTCAGCTTCTGCGTATATTTGGTTGCAGTCCGCAACGATTTTTCGGCAATCGCTAACGAGCCGCTGGCAGTCTGCAAGGCTTGCTGCGTTTTGGTTAACTCGTTTCTGGCTTGCTGTAATAAGCTGGTCAGCTCTGTCGACTGCTGTTCCTGCGCTGATAAGCTGTCCTGTAACATTATCAAGTTCGCTTCCAACAACCGTGTGTTCTTTTTCAATGCGTTCCATTGTTGCATCGGTACGCTGATGTACTTCTGCTGTTCCGGCGCCGCTTCCGCAGCCGCGCACCGAGCAATAAGCCACGGTGCAAAGCACCAAAGCAATGATAATAATGTAAATACGACTATGATTATCAGATTTTTTCTGTTCATTTCTCATTTTTTACTCCATTTAACTGATATACCGCCACAGTTGGCGTATACGCCATTTTTACTGCGTTTGCATAAAAGTACAAGCGTCACTGTTATAAATCAGCGCACGCGCCAACTGTGCAGGCGGTTATTTTTGGTTACAGCCCCAAATAGTGATGCATAGCGCCAAGGGCAAAACCTACTGCGCAGCCAAGCCAGAAGTTTTTATCTGTTATGATACCTTTTAAAGTCTGCATAGCTGTCACCCCCTTTCAAAATGTAAATTCGTACCGTTAATGATTTCTGTACCATTCTGCGTTCCCGCGAATAGTATCCATACGTTTATACAAATTATTACCGGGACAATCCGTTGCCATCAGGTCACGGTGGCCCATGACTACACTGTCGCTAGCGATAAGTCCATAAGCTTCGCAGATGTCTGCAATCAACATCGGCAATGCGTTAATCTGCGCTTCTGTCGGTTCGGCAAGATTAAAGTTGCCGCAAATATGGATACCAATGGAACAATAGTTAAAACCTTCGGCGTGTGCTCCAACACAGTCTACCGGCCGGCCGAGTTCAATGCTGCCGTCCTTACGAACGATAAAGTGATAACCTACACCGGCCCAGCCCAGATTCTGATGGCTACGGTGTAGCTGTTCCGCCGAAAGGTCATCATCTACGGGATTGCCGGTATGGTGGATAACAATGCGGCTGGTATCATCGCGCGGCGTCAAATCAGTAAATTGCAGGTTGTAGTCTTTTGGTTTTACACGTTTAAAAATCATTTTGTTTCGCCTTCTTCCGTTTTAAATCCAATCTCCGTTTTGCTGTCTTCCAGTACATCAGGCACGCCGTCACCGTCACTGTCAACAAAGCCTTTGCCAATCATTAAAATAGCCGATGTAAATTGCGCACCGACCAGTACCGTAAGAAACTGTATCAGCGTATTTACATCGGCTTTCCCGGTTGCCCACCAGTTCGCGCAAAAAGAAATGTTAAACAGGATAATCTCGGCAGCCAGTACCACGGCGTAATATACAATAGCCTTTGTGCCGATGCTGGCCGGTATTTTTTTTATGCTACTGGCCAGCAAGTCTTTAATTTTGGTTAACATCGTTACCTCCCTGTGTTGCTACCGGGTGCTGCTGTGCCTGTTCATACATTACTTTTATTGCACCATTGCCGCCCAGCACATGATAGGCTTTGTACATATCATTAAGGTTTTCTAAATTGTACACTTCAATGTACCCTTTTTCGTCTGCCCTATGACAGATATGGATAATCTCTGTGCGCAGCAGACTGCGAATAGCATCATCACGTGCTTCGGCACGTACATCATATTTTTTGTACAAACCCCAAGCTACTTTAAAAATGCCAAGTTGCACGGCAAGACTTAACAGCTCCGCCCAGTGTTCAACAATGAACTCCACCTTTTAATTACCCCTTTCCTGATTTGCCCCCATAAAAAACATAATCGTCAACACTGTAATAACCATCCCGGTTATATAGCCAAGTATAAAATCGACCAATTTAATCACCCCCTTTTGCTTAAATAAAAACACCCCTTATACTTGTTTGTAAGGAGTGTGAAAAAATGAAAAAACGTATGAAACTGCCTAATAATTCTAATAATTAAGGCATTTATGCGCACGATTTTGCAAATGCCCTGTTTATGTGGTTTTGCAGTATTTAGCAAAAAAGCAACGTCAAAATGCGTTGCTCTCTGTTTTTCTATATCATTATACTTAAATTATGTTTTTAGTTTAATACAATTTCAGCTAATTTTTCTTTGGTTTCACATGCTTGAATTTTGGCATCTACTGTACCATACCATGCGTATGCTTCCAGTTGTGAATCACGTACTGCTTTAAAAACAGTGTCAAAGTCAACAAGCTGCATTGTAATCAGACCTTTGCCGCCATCGGCAATCCATACTTTATACGGCGTGCTACCGCTTACTTCTGCCGCTTTCCAGCTTGCCATAAAGTTTGTAATGTCCTCATTCGCGCAGTCAAAGCCATAGGTATTGCCATCCGAAATGGCAATCTGCCTGATAGCATCGCGCTTCTTCGCAAATAAAGCACCGGCCTCACGATGTTTATCTGCCTTCGCTTCCTGCAACGTCTGTTCAGGCGGCGTTAGCGTTGCACCTTCAGGCAATGCGCCTAATTCTTTCATTTCACGGGCAGGTGCACCATAAGTATCTTCGGGCAACCAATATTCCACGCCCCTGTTATCTTCCACCTGTTCCCACGCTGTACCGTTCCATACATTTACATAACCGTCTTGCGGTTCTGTCGGTGCTGTAAATGTAGCATTTGCAGGCAGCAAATAAATGTTTTCGCCTTGCTGTTCTGTTTCTAACGGGTCAAGCAGCGCTTTTTCTGTTCCAATATATTCTTTTGTTTTTTCGTCATACTTATATACGTTCATAATTTTCACCTGCCTTAATATTTAATAATTGCACGTACTGTTAAAGATTTGGGCTGCACCGTTGTACTACCGCCGTAAATGCTATTAGAATTTGAAGCGTCAAACGAAACTTGATAGCACCTGTCATCTGTGTCTACTGTTCCGCTTGCACCATAATCCATATTGGTAGAACCTACCGGACTAAATGCACCAGTTATTCGTGCCGATAAAAATAATGCCGTATCTCCACCTGTATCAAGCTGTCCAGTTATGTTCGGTAAACCTGCGTTTTTCTTTGTACCTGCTGTACTTGCAAATTCCAAAAATCGGTTATCTTCAAGTAATGGCAGATTAAACGTGGTACTGCCGTTACCAGCACCGTATTTCGTACCAATTACCCCAAACAATCTGCTGTACGTTGTTCGGTTAATAGCAGCACCATTAGTTCCCAACCACCCTGCGGGAATTGTGTCACCTGAAAATGGTAAAATTGTGCCTACTGGTAAAATATCTGTTGTTGCCATCTGTTTCCATCCGCTAAATGTTTCGTTGGCGAATGTTGCCCAGTTAATATTTAAACTGTTTGAAACGCTTGCTGGTATCAAAATAATTTGCATACCGTATCCACTACCGCTACCTTTAACAACGTTTAACGTTCCTGCATTTGGTAAATCTAAATTAGGATTGTATAGTGGCGATGCACTTGACGGGTTAACGGAGCAAACAAACATAGAATTATTAGGTAAGGCGTCATATAGCTGTTTCCATGTGAAAGTACGGTCATTTAAACCAATTTGATTAGAATTTGTATATATCGGTACTGTAACATTACCACCACTATCAGGTGCAACGCCGTTTACCTTTTGTACTACCTGCTTATAGGTTGCATCGCCAAACAACGCTTTGTTCTGGTCGCCTGCTGCCGGTGCCGGAACCATGCCACGTTTACCAGCGGCCTCGGCCCTTGCGCCAGTAAAATCTTTATGCGCATCATCAGCAGCATTATGCGCATCAAAAGCAGGTTCATGCGCGTCTGCGCCAGCGTCATGCGCATCTAACGCTTCTTCTAAATCCTCAATAGTTGCATATATAACGCTGCTATTAATTATTACTTCTAAATTCTGTGCATTACCAATAACAAAGTTAACATTGACAATACGTTCTTCTACTGGCGTTGTTTTATCATAAATAAAACTTGCTTTATTACCAGCTGTAGTATAAGCATAAAGCTGTTCCTGGCCGTTATCAATCTTGGCCATTATGCCGATTTCTCGATGCCAAAAACCACTTTCAACCTGAGAATTAGTTAAACGAAATTGTATTTGGAACTGTCCATTTCCTAAATTAGAATATTTGGCTATCGGAAGGCTAAGACGCTCATTTTTTACAGCTGTAAATTTAGTTACGTCTTCTTCTTCGCCTACAAGGCCATCACCTAACGCCACGCGACTAAATGTCAAAGTCTGCCCATTTTGCGATTTTGCAATCATGTCTTTGCCGACATCAGTAACAATAGTTTTTGCAAATTGACCTGTATTCTGTGTTTCAGCCATTTTTTATACCCCCAATTATACATAAAATTCTGCTGGAATATTGATAATATAACCACTTGTCACAACGCCGACATTAACAGGTTCCGCCGGACCGTCAAACTCAATAGCATAATCAGTATCCGCTTCAATATTCATTTTTATGTAGCCCGTCACTATACCACCGGCATAAATACTGCCCGATACATTTACATAAGCCAAATAGCGCCAGGCAATATGCGCCGGTACATAAATGCGCAGCGCTTTTTCCAAATCCTCAAAGCTCGTTATCTTATTATCCGGCAAAAATATATCAAGGCTATAATTTTCCGGGTGGTCTTCAACAATTCCTGTGCCATCCGCAACATATCTGTTTACCAAATATGTAATAAATTCCAAAGTTGATACCTGGTTTGCATTTAAAAAATCAAGCACGCGTGCGCGCCGCTGAGCATAAGCGTCATTAGCATTGGTTTGCAGCCCACAAAATTCTTCCCACAAATCAAGTCCCCAGGTTGCAGTATTTACAAAAAGCTGGTTTAAAATATCAGCAACAGCAGCTCTTAATTTTTCGTGTTCATTATTACCAGCAATGCCAACTGCCATAAAGCGGTTATCTTTACTTAAAAAATCCGGCAAATATTTTAATATATCAACTTTGTTTTGACGCAGCCAGTTATTCATTGAGAGTCACCTGCCCTACAATAGGAAGCTGCCCATCAGCAACAGGAATATTTACCGTACCACCGTTAACGGTTAAATTAGCATAATCCAGCACACCAGTTTTTACATATTCGCTTAAAATCGTTTTTCCAATATGCGCATATGATATATTGTCAGCTTCAAAAACCGTTTCTTTAAAATAATCATTTAAAACCTGTTTAATACCGTCACTATTTCCAACTCCGTCAGTTACTTTTAATGCAACATTAACAGTCAGCGTTTCTGGTGCAGCAACTGTTACTGTCGCGCCGATGGGCGCATTGGCAGCTATTTCATTACGCACATTTTGCAACAAATCCTCAGAAGGCACGCCCATTTCAGCGTCAACAACCAAAACTTTTACCGTGCCATTGCCATTCCACAGTGGCAACACCTTTACAGCGCCAACTCCGGCAACAGAAGTTGCCCAAAGCTGGTAATGATAAACATTGCCGCTGGTAGACGGCTGCCGTACTTTAAACAGCAGCCTTTCTAAAAGCGCAGCATCCGTTTCCTCATCAAAACCATCATAGGCGGCAGCCGCGTTATTTACGCTGCTGACTCCATAAATGCCAACCGGAATTTTAGTTATAGTTCCAGCCGCAACATTATTTTCACTGCCAATTCCCTGTGACTGTGCTCTTACATCAACACTGCCGCCTTCACCAATTACGGCTTCTTCAACTGTTTCAAAGTTTCTGCCGTCAGCCGTAGCAAAAAGCGATGCCAAAGGTATAGTGCTCCCTGCTCTACCGGCAACGGTTAAAACAACAAGCGCGTGCGTTGCCGCCTGCCGCATTACGCCGTGTTCTTCAGCGCGGGCAGTTAAATATTCACCCCACGATGTTTGCGCAAAGGCAGCTTCCAGTACCAGTTTAATTTCGCCATACGCTTTTTCAAACTCTACTGCGTTGGCTGCCAGCGTATCGCTTGTAAAGCTGCCCTCGACAGTAGCAACGCCGTCTTGTGCAGCATTTAAGTAAGCCGCTATCAGCCTGTCCAGAACATCTTTTTTAGTTACTTTTTCTTCCAAGCCTTACACCTCTATTCCAAGTGTTGCACTACCGTAAACAGTAGTCAGCGCAATATTAAGGGTAATTGCTTTTCCTGCCTGTTCAACAGATACATTTTCAACCTCTAAAATATACGGATTGACAAGCAGGGCTTCTTCAATATACCGGTATACTTCACCGCCCTGTTTGTCATCATTCGGCACTGTACCGATAAAATGCTCCAACTCTGCACCATAATCATCAAAATATGCACGGTAACGGTACCGTTCAGTAAGCAGTGCTTTATAAACCCATATTTTTATAGCTTCATTGCGCGTTACTATTTTATGCCGCCCGGTATCATCGTAAATAAACGTATTATTCGCAAAATCCCACGCATATTCTTTAAATTCTGGCAAAGCAGAACTTTCAGCTGTATTATTCGTACTTCCAAAAACAAAAGGATTAGCCATTTTAATTTCCGTCCAATCTTTTAAGTTTGCAAAGTATCACAAACTGTTCAACGCTTTTCTGGTCCTGTCCCACAATCGGTACCATCAAAACTTTATCGCCGTTCTGCCATGTATCGGTATAAATAATACTGTCCGTATAATCATTATCAATATCATGGTTGTGGCTTGCAAAAGCAGGGTCGCCGCTGCCGCCGGAACGGTTCTGCGTGGCGCTTATAATATGTCCCCTGGCGTTTCTGGTATGCCCTTGTAGCCAATATTCATCAATCCACAAATACTTGCTGTCAAGCACCATACCGTTATAGCTTACAGTAAGCGCAGGCGGCGGCGTAATAATCTCACCAATAACAGGCGTTGCCTGAAGCCCGCTGCGCTTGCCGATATTGCCCATCAGCTTTAGTAACCCTTTGTATGGGTCTTCTGCTCTTTTCATACCTCACCGCCTTAACTGTAAGTAATCTCCGTTGTTTCTTCTGTTTCCGGCATATATTCAAGCGTCAATGCCATTTTATGCACGTTATTTTCAAAACTGTGCGTATCGGCAACAATCAAAAATTTGCCTGTCAGCTGTTCCTCCTGAACAGTAATTGCATAACCAGTAATGCACTGAATATTGCCAAGCGCTTCAAGCTGCGACTCGTTTTCAATATACTTCAGCATCGCTTTGGCGGCCTTTACATTATCAACTGTTTCGCCGTCTTTGGGTGGCTGCATTTTATAAACTTCCTGCAACACGCCATATTCAGCAATATATGCCCCGGCAGACAGCGTTTGCACCAGGTCGCCGTGCTCATCAACCATTTTTACACGGTTAATCATATCGGTGTAACTCTCGCTGTGTTCAGATTTCACCACGTCTGTAATATCGCTTGCAATGTAATCATCAACCAAAGTACCCGCCTGCACCAGCGCAATTTTACCGTCAATAGATAAAGCATTATATTTCAGCCCGGTATCAGCACGCGCTTTTTCCAGCAGAATGTTAATAACCTCAGTGCAGCTCTTTCCATCCGCAATAAAACTTACCACCGTGTTCAGCAGCGGATTGTTTTCATTAACAGATATACCTATTTCATTACAAACACGTTTAACTGCATCCGTTACAGTAGCATTGTTAAATACCATGTGCACTTTGCTTTTAGCAAGATAAATCATATTATCATAAGCTACTATACTGAAACTGTAAGTATCAGTCGCACGCTTACGGTAAAAAACACGCCCACTGAATATCTGCGCCTGCTGTCCATAATCATCTTGATAAAGTGCTTCTATTTTACCGCCCAGCCGCAAATCCAAATTCTGAAAAGCTTTATCCTTTTCAGGAGAATTATATGCAACTTCCAGTTCCAGCTTGCGGGCGGCCTGTTCAGCATCGCCACTCCAAACGGCACGTATTACATAATCGGTTACGTCAAGCGTTTCGCCACTTTGCGCCGATGCAGGCGGCGTATATTTTACAACAAGCATTTAACCACCTCACAAAGTAACCGTTTCGCCGTTCACTAAAAGCTGCTGCTGCGTTACCTGCAATACTGCCGGTGCCGTTACGCCCTTTTTAGCTAAAGCATAAAAAATACGCAGCTGTTTTTCGCCTTGGGCATTTATCGGAAACAGCATTTTTACAGCATTAGCTGCGCAGTCCATTAAATCCATGCCTGGGTAAAAAGTTATTGTTTTTTCGGTAATGCTTTCCGCAACCCTGCTTGCCAGCCCGGTTGTCAAATTCGCTTTTTCGCTTGCCGGCAAAATATAACGGTACTCTCTAACGTTCAATTCAAAATAAACGTCAGACGTACCGTCTTTTTCTTCATACGCCAGGGTTTCAACCGTTACAGGCGTATTTATATTCGTGCCGCTGATTGCCAGCCTGCACGGCTGATTTTGCTCAGCATAGCTTTCCAGCCTTTTTATGTACAGATACGGGCTTTCGGCAAGTTCTTCCAAAAAGCTGTAATTTTGCGCCGGAAAGAAGCTTTTAAACGTTATGGTTTTAAGCCCGCGCTTACCCAGCATGTTAATATCGCCCAAAGAGTTAATGTTAACCGTACTGTTATTGTACGGATTAGTAACCTTAAACCCATCCGGTGATATTGGAAATACCACCGAACTGCCGGCGCAGCTAATTACAACATTGCAGCCGGTATTAAGTGCTGTACCGGCTAAATATCCGGCCGCCTGGTTTAAAAATAATAAAATAGAAGCCATTATACAGCACCTGCCTTTAAGTTAACAGAACGCTTTTGCAGCTGGTCATAAATAGCGGCGGCAACTTTATCCGCCAGTTTTTGAATATCGTTTTCGCCCTGTACAGTAACGCCAGAAATATTAACGCTGATGCCGCCAAGATTAACGCTACTGGTACGCGTGCCCATATTATACGCAGCTGTTATCGAAGCATCGTGTGGAATTACACGCGTGCCGTTTGGTAAATCAACAATTTCCGCACCGCGGTCATGTATCATTGCCGGGCCGCCGCGCCAGTTATCAGTACCCGTTGCCAGTTTAGGTATGCCAAGCGGGCCGAAGGTACTGCCGCCAAAACCAGGCACCCAAGCCGGTATAGTTATCTGAATGCCGTTAATGCTATCAATAACACCATTAAACATGCTGCGCACACTTTCAAGCACGCCGCCAAAAATACTACGCGTGCCTTCAGCAACATAACCAACAACGGATAGCAGCCCATTCCACGCAGCATTCCAACCGCCTACAAACACACTGGCTACAAAATTTAAAAATGTCATCAAAATAGCGCGCCACATATCAAAAGCCGCACTAAAACCATTGCTTAAAGCAGATAACACGCCTGTAATCCATTGTTTTACAGTATCCCAGTTACGGTAAAGCAAATAACCCGCCGCTATTACGCCAGCAACTGCCAATCCTACCGGTGAAAGCATAAGCGTAAATGCCGCGCCGATGCGTGGTAATGCAGTCAACGCCGCTGTACGCAAAAAAGTAAATGCCCGGCCTACGCCAATAATGGAATACTCCAACAATTTATTGCGGATGTGGTGCCCGGCAAGCAGCGTTGCTATATTGCCGTACATAGTAACAAGGCTGCCGCCTATAGAAACCACTTTGCCTGCCGCAAACGCGAACCCGGTAAAGCCGACAATACCCATTGCAATATCGGCAAGCATGGCTTTTTGTTCTGGTGACATGGCATTAATTGCGTCAGCAATACTGCCGATTGCCGCAGCTGCCTGCCTGATAGAAGGTGCCAGCACGCTGCCAAAATTTATCGCCAGTGCTTCAAGGCTTCCTTTCATATCCTCCACACTGCCGCTTAAAGTATTTTTCATTATCTCGTACTGACGCGTCGATGAGCCGGCAGCATTGTTAATTTCATTAGATAACCTTTTGTATTCATTTGGAGCTGTGTTAATCAAGGCCAGCAATCCTTTATAAGCCTGTTCACCAGCAATAGTATTTGCCAATTCAGCCCGCTGTGTACTATTTAATCCTTGCATAGCAATTCGCATTTGCCCAATTACATTTTCAAATCCAACAAAATTACCATTTGCATCTTTAACTTGTAAACCAAGTTGTGCAATGGCTTCAGCCGCTTGCTTTGGCGGATTTATTAATCTCATTAAAATGTTGCTCATTGCTGAACCAATCGTACTGGCATCAATACCATTATTTTTCATAACAGCAAGTGCAGTAGAAAGTTCTTCAATATTCATATTTAATGCAGCAGCCGGTGGGCCAGCATATTGCAAAGCCACACTAAAATCTTGTAAGCCAAGACTTGATGCGTTAGCTGCCTGCTGAATAACATCAGCCACGCGCGCTGCGTTTTGCCCAACGTTTTCCTGTGCCATGCCCCAGATATTAAGCGCGCTGGTAACAACCTGAGATGTCTGCGCCAATCCCTCGCCGCTGGCCACTGCCGATGTAAGGATAGAGGGCATCAATGCCACTGTCTGATTAGCATTAAAACCCGATGCTGCCAGCGCATCCATTGCCTGAGCTACTTCCGTTGCCGAAACAGGAAAATCTGCGCCCATTTGCGTTGCAGCAGCACGCATTTTTTCAAGTTCAGCCGCGCTTGCGCCAGCTTTTGCACCAGCCCCGGTAATAACCCGGTCAAAATCCATAAAGGTTGTCGCCGCCATCGTTCCTGCGGCAACAAGCCCGGCACTTACAGGCATTAAAGCACTGCTGATACTACCGATATTTTTACCAACCGTCTGCACAGTACGCCCAAGTCTTGTGCTTGTTTTTGCCGTTGCATCCATCTGGCTGCGTATGCGCGTAAGTGGTGCCGTTACCTGGTCCGTAAGGCGCATAATAACGTCAATTACGCTCACTGTAACGCCCCCTTTGCCAATTCTTTCTTCAATTCAACTTCGTGTAAGAAGAAAGCGCGGGTTATAATTTTCTCCCCGCGCGACATTTCCCATATATCTGACGGTCGCCAGTGATGTTTTGAATAAAGCCAAAACATCATCTGTACATCACCGTCAGTCTCAATCAGTTTTTTACCTGGTCAACCACAGCTTCATTATCATCGCTAAATCCGGAAAGTGCCGAAATTTTAGCAGAAATGGCGCTGATTTCACCAGCTTTAAACAATTTGGCAAAAAGTTCAATCGGCGTAGCTGCGCCAAACTTTTTCAGCAATGCGTGTTCGCCAAAATTAGGTTCTTTAATACCTGCAACCATCGTGTGCGTTTGCAGATAGTAAAGGTCTACATCCTTTTCCCTGCCTTTTTTATCAAATTTAACAGCCGCCGCCTGAATTTCCGTATAGCGCTGTGCTGGAACCGGCTGCAAGGTTAAAACAAATGGCACGCCAAGCAGTTTGCTCAAACGTTCAACTTCAAACTTTTCCGTTTCCTGTAACAGCACTCCGTTTTTGTCGGCAGCCATCAGTGCATCTACTAAATTCATTATTTCACCTCTATTCAGCTACATCTAAAATATCAAAATCGGTAAATGTAAAATCATAATCATCAGAGGTAAGCTTTTTAGCTTCCCAGTCCATCAGTGTCAGCTTATCAAAAGTAGCATCAGTAATGGAAATACGCTCTGCACCAACGGCATCAGGGTCGTCCAGTTTCACAACAATCGTGCAAACCGTCTGTCTGGCGTTTTTAATATTATCAGCCATAAGCTGAATAAAAAAGCTGGATACATGGTTCAGTTTCACGTTGCCGGTGCCTTCGCAACCAACCACCTTGTACTGCTTAAACATACGCTTAACCTGGTTCACTTCTTCTTTAAGCAGTTTAATTTCGGCTTTAAAGCCAGTTACTTCAGCCATATACTGGCCGTCAATCCAAACTTCGCCCTGTGTGCCGCTCATTACCTGCGATGCGGTAAATTTATCCATTTGTTTACCTCCTTAAATCGAAATCGGTAATTCAATATCTTCCATAGCATCCAAAATTTTAATCTTGGCTTTCAAGAAAACTTTTTTCTTGGTGTCCAGCTCTTTAATCTCCTGGTCGCTCATATCTGCCAGCTCCTCCTGCGTGTACAAGCCATTGGAAAGCTGGTAATTTTTTACTGCTTCAGTATCAATTTCCACCAGCGAATACCCGCGCTGCAATAGTCTTTCGCTTTCCAGCGTTTTTAAATATCCGGTAATAGCTGTAATCAGCAGGCACTTGTTATCATAATCATTGGTATATTTGCCAATGTAACTATCCTGCGCAGTTTTGCGGACGTCATCGTAAATCATATCCATAATGTCAATGATTTTTATGGTCTGATAACCTTCCTGCTTGCCCTGAATATTGGTAACAAGGCTATTAACAGCACGTGACATCTTATATTTTTCGCCGTCATACCAAATGAAAAATTCACCGGCATTTACCTTTTCGTCATTTTCGTCCAAATCGTACTTATCGCAGTCAATTACTTCTGAAAGCGGTGCATACGTTGCTGAAATTGTCATCGGCGTGCCTGCCAAAAGACCGGCAATACGCGCAGTATATTCGGCGGGTGTGTAAGTTTTGGTAGCCGTTTTAATTGTTGTATTGGAAAAATTGATAATGCCTTCATAATCTGCATCCGCGCCGGGAAGCACCGCTTTAACCTTTTTATATTTGTTTTCACGGTTGGTTTTAATCCAGGTCTGCACCGTTTCGATAGAAACGGTTTCAATGGTAGGTATCGCCAGATAATCCCAACGGTCTGTTGCCATCTTTTTAAGCGTAGCGTCCCATTTAGTTGCGGTTGCCGGTTCTTCTGTTTTTGCCTGCAAATAAACTTTTACGCGGTACGGCGTAGTTACATAACCAAGCAGGCATTTGGTAATGTAATCTCTGTTGTTTTCTGATAAACTTTCAGGTATATCATCAGTCGTATAAACGGTAAATGGATTGGCAAGGCTGCTGATTGTACCTGCTTCTTCTTCCAAAATCAGTGCCACAATGCCGCGCTTACTGCGCTCAATAGCAGCAATACCGGCTTCGTTGAATGAAATAATTACAGAAGGCATCCCTAACTGTGCCATATAGTTTCCTCACTTTCGTTAACTTTAACAGCAACTTCCATTTCTTCCATGATTTCAGCTTCAGGTTTAGCAATAACAATTCTGTCATTATAGGCAAAATCAACCGTTATCTGTAAAATATCCTGTTCTTCACCTACACGGTTTTCGCTGATACTGTCCGTATGGATATAGCGTTCAGATAACTGCAAGCCCAGCTGAAAAAGCTGCTGCACTCTGTCAAAAACATCAAGATAATGCAGTTCTTTTCTATCCGCGTCACGCGGAAAATAAGTTAAGATAACAGACAGCTGTTTTGAAGTAAAATTTACCGTTTGCGGTTCGTTAACAGAAGTAAATTTAATAAAAAAGCAAGGTTTATTAAATGCTTCCAGCACCTCGTCAAAATAAACCCTGCAATTAAACTCTTTGTTTAGCAAACCGGCAACCGCATTTAACACTTCTGTCTGCCGTATTACTTTAGCCATCCAGTTTTTTCTTCACTTTCTTATAAAGTTTTTCAACCATCTCATCTGTAATTTCCTTTTGATTTTTATCGACAGTTTTTTTCATAAAAAACGTGCCCTGTTTAAAACCTTTTATTTTGCCGCCCGGTGTTTTTATAACATGGCCGCGTTCGATGAGATGAAAATGCGGTGCAACGGAACGAATTTCAGCACGGATACTTTTACCAGTAAAGCCTGCCATCTCCATGCGCCAGCTCTTTTTTAATTTCAGCTTATGCTCCTCGCCGCTATCAGGTGTATTTTCCCTTATTTTGCGCACCATTTTAGAAGCACCGGCTTTTAAAACCGTTTCCTGTTCTGCCGGGAACTCTGCGCAAAGCTCTTTTAACCTGCTGTTAAATTCTTCAAAGTCCATAAGTTTCTGCCGTTCCTCTGCTTCTTAATGTGCAGTTTAGTTCCAGCAGCTCATGTTTTTCCGCCGGGTCAACAACACTTTCAATTTTAAACAGCTTATCGCCGTATAAAACAAGCATATAATTTTCAATGCCAGCACGGTAAC
>ENA-OQIE01000968-OQIE01000968.1-human-gut-metagenome-genome-assembly--contig:-NODE-968-length-15186-cov-4.023430_pt1 | contig 15186 bp, 10 predicted proteins | sample MGYA00242569_ERZ504731 | MGnify/ENA primary metagenome ERZ504731 (study PRJEB26092, sample SAMD00036208) | human gut metagenome | host: Homo sapiens | study: EMG produced TPA metagenomics assembly of...
ATATACATTTTCTTCTACCGGGTGTTCGTACCATTCCGTATACTGGGTTCTGTCTTGGGCCCAATAGATGAATTCCGGATATGCGCTTGCTTCGGGGATGTCAGTACGTGAAACATTGATGGTTTCCTTGGGATAGCGGAAGCCATACGGCACGCAGATTGCCCACGTGTTGTTGCCTGCTAAGTCAAGATTCTCTTGCTGTATGGTTCCGGCGGCAGTGGCGCCATATCCCCAAAATTCGTAAAGATGAACTTCCATGCGTTGTTCCATGCTTTTATATTGATAACAGATGAAGAAGTCCAGATTGTCTTTTGAGAATAGGGGCTCTGTCCGAGTTTGGTCTGTCAGTTCAATAATGACTTCATAAGTATACTCTTTGGCGGTTACTCCAATGCCGGTGTTTACCATCTCACCCGGTTCGACTCCAAATACATTGTGTACTTCGCCTGCAATGGGGATTACGACACTCGGATCGGAATCTTCCATATAAGTAACATTATTGTACCTGAATTTGTTGTACGAGCTGTTGAATGACTCCTGGAAACGCGAATCGTCGCCTCCGGTCTTGACTTCCCGGATATCGGATTTATTGATTCCGGTAATCCGGAGCCCTACGCCCAACGGCTTGCTTGCTCCTGCTGCAGCAAGGGTCACGTCGAGCTGTATGCGCTTGATGTGGTTCGTCTTTTTCTCGCGGTGATAGTAGGTCTCCACGTCCAAGACCACGTCGTTGAAGTCATAGTCGCCTACCAACGGGAAGTTGTCTTCGAATACGTACGTATAGGAGACCGGGTCTGTAGGGGTTTCTGAGCCGGACTCGTCCGGAGTATTGCCTTCGCCCGTACAGTCTCCGGCAGGAATGGTGATGGGGGATTCTCCCCATTTGGATATGGTTCCTTCGGTGTTCTTGATAGCATCAAGGAATTTGGCTTCCCACCAGATATCCTCGGTGATATCATCGTCAATTTCTTTCACTTCATAATGAATGTTTCCCTGGCTGGAGAAATTTCCTATATCTTCAATTTTATTGATTTTTACCAGTGCATATTCATTGTTTGGACCCATAAATTGTGCTTGTGACAATTCTGCTTCATCAAGTACGGTTATCATGGAGTTGTCACCCATCGTGATTTGGGTGTTGTAATTGTTGCTATGGTCCCCGAAATCCTCTATCTCTGCAGAAGAGGTGTCTCCCATGTTCAGTGTGCCTACAAATTCTTCCGCATATAGATAGCATCCGTTGTCTATAGTGATGTTGCTGTCGGTTTTCCCGATATAGGCTTTACCCTGGTTGATGAATTTGCATCCGCTGTCGAAATTCATTTCATCGACACGCACGGTACCGCAATTATAGAATGCTCCTCCCTGGCTGACATGGAAATCGTCTATTTCCATAGTGCCGGCATTGTAGTTGTAGCTGCCTCCGGATGCATTGGTCAATTCGATGTCGTTCCCTTTGATGGTTCCACCCGCGTAGACGATAAACCGGCTGGATTGCACTAAAGTGAAGGTGTGCTCGTCCGGTATCACGATTTCCCCTCCGTCAATCACATAGAATTCGAAGCCTCGTTCAACGGTCATGTTGTTCCCATTGGGTTCCCAGCTGCCTTCAATGATGATGATGGCCGGATTGTCACTTCCCATGCCGTCCTTGCTGATTTTATTCCTATATATATTGTCTTTGGAGATTTTGTAGGCTTTTCCGTTTTGAAAATCGGTATTCGGCCTTATTTCTTCGGCACTTGATAGCATTGCGGTGATTTCTGCCTCAGACTTTTCCGGTGAATAGGTCTCGATGCTGACACTGCGTGTCCATGCGGCACGTGTAGTTGTGGGGGAACTGCCGAAAGCGGCATGGAGCTGACCGTTTTGGATGGATACGTATTTTACTATGTTGCGGCTGTGTGCATCGGTGCGGCACACAAAAGCGCTCGTCAGCACAGAAGGACAGTCCATGACGGTAGTAAATACTGTTGTATTATTGGCGGTGCCTTCTGCCAGCAGTTTGGCGGATGACCGGCTGATTAAGGGGTTCTTGTCGTAAATACGTATGGTGTAGTCGATGCCGGTATCTTCGGATACAGAAACATTGACCCGGACCTGCTGAGTCATTTTCCAATCCATAGCCGGGTCTATGTTCTTGACCGGAAACCTATCCTGATAGGCTGCTTTCACTTTCTCGGGGTTAAAAACATCGTCTTTACAACCCTGCAGCAGTATACTCATTGCAAGAATAACAAGCGGCAGAAAGCGTTTGTATTGGATATTCTCTCCCATATTTTACATTTGTTTTGCTTGATTGTAAGCAAAAGTACGTTTATTTAAACTAATAAGCTTTATTAATGGGGGATAAAAGCGTGTTGGTTAACGCTTTTTAACGATTTTGCATGGATAGATAATGCAAGTTTGTCTTGAAAATTATCAATATTACTAAATGCCCTCTGTATTGCCGCTTTACTAAATCTTGGTGATTTCTCCTGCCAGGTCGGAATTCATGCGGTGGCGGATTTCGGCTTGGTCCAGTCCATGCCCCAGGAGGAACATGAGTTTGGTGACGGCACATTCGGGGGTACTGTCATAGCCGCTGATGACACCTGCCTGGAGAAGTTGCAGACCGGTTTCGTAACGTCCCATCTCGACGGCGCCACTTTGGCATTGGGTGATGTTGACGATGACAATGCCACGTTCGCTGGCTTCTTTCAGCTGGCGGATGAACCATTCTTTCTGGGGGGCATTGCCGGAACCGAAGGTCTTGAGGACAACAGCTTTCAGGCCGGGAACATGAAGCACGGAGTTGATGATGCTTTCCTGGATGCCGGGAAAGAGGGTGAGCACTACGACATTGGTGTCGAAAAGGTAGTGCGGCTTCATGGGGCGTGACGGGTCGGGATGGTGGATGAGGTGCTCGTTATAACGGATATGGATGCCTGCCTTTGCCAGTGCGGGATAGTTGAAGGAGCGGAAAGCATTGAAATTCTCGGCATTGATTTTGGTGGTACGGTTGCCCCGCATCAGCTCGTTCTCGAAGAAGATGCACACTTCGGGGACGATAGGAGTACCGTCCGGATGCTTGGCGGCGGCTATTTCAATGGCGGTGATGAGGTTCTCTTTCCCGTCGGTGCGCAGGGTGCCGATGGGAAGCTGGGAACCGGTGAGGATGACCGGCTTGGAAAGGTTCTCGAGCATGAAACTGAGGGCGGAGGCTGTATAGGCCATGGTGTCGGTACCGTGCAGGATGACGAAGCCGTCGAAGTTGTCGTAGTTGTAGTTGATGATTTTTACAATCTTTGCCCAGAGGGAAGGTTCCATGTCGGAAGAGTCGATCGGTGGGTCGAACTGATAGGAAGAGATGCGGTAGTTGAAGCGCTTCAGTTCGGGAACATGCTGTAGCAGTTGGTCGAAGTTGAAGTTCTCAAGCGCACCGGTCTCGGGATTTTCTATCATTCCGATAGTTCCGCCAGTGTAAATCAATAGTACGGAAGGGCAATCGACTTTCATGATATTCGTATTAGAGCTTTTTTCGGGCACAAAGATAGTGAAATATGAGATGGGGAGAAAATAAAAGAGACAAGTCTTTGCAGATTTTGTCTCTTTTATTTTTTCATTGCGAAAAATATATTGTATGAAATTTGAATAAGCTCACTGTTTCAAATCTTCCTTCAACTGCCTGATAGCCTTTTCCGTATCTCCTTCCTTCTCGTTGAGCAGCGTGACGAAGCGGCTGCCGATGATGGCACCGGATGAGTGGGCGCAAGCGGCATCGAATGTCTGCTTGTTGCTGATGCCGAAGCCTACCATGCGTGGATTGCGCAGGTTCATATCCTCTATCTTCTTGAAGTAGGCTTGCTTCCGGGTGTCGAAGTCTTTTTGGGCACCGGTGGTAGCGGCACTGGACACCAGATAGATGAATCCGTCGGTGTGGGCGTCTATTTCGCGGACGCGGGCTTCGCTGGTTTCGGGGGTGATGAGCATGATGACACGGATGTCATACTTCGAGGCGATGGCTTTGTAACTCTCTTCGTAATCGCGGAAAGGGAGGTCGGGAATGATGACGCCATCGATGCCGCATTCCACGCACTTCTGGCAGAAGGCTTCGAAGCCGAACTGCATGATGGGATTGAGGTACCCCATAAGGATGAGGGGGATGCGGACATCGCGACGGATGTCGCGCAATTGTTCGAAAAGCAGGCGGAGGGACATGCCGTTGTGCAGGGCGCGGGTGGCGGCGTTCTGAATGACAATGCCGTCGGCCATGGGGTCACTGAACGGAATTCCGATTTCAATCATGCTGACTCCGTTTCTTTCGAGGGCACGGATAACGTCGGCTGTACCGTCGAGGGTGGGACAGCCTGCACAAAAGTAAATGGACAGCAGATTCTTGGGGCTGTCCTGGAAAAGTTGGTTAATGCGGTTCAACATACTATTTCTATTTACAATTTTACAATTTACAATTTACTATTTGGCTGCGCAATATATGCTGCATGGTACGATTTACAATTTTACAATTTACTATTTACTATTTACCATGTACAATGTACAATTTGCCATGTGGCGTATATTGCGCAGCCAAATAGTAAATAGTAAATCGTCAAATCGTACCTCCCTTGAGTTCTTTCAGGAAGTTTGAGATGCGTTCCACATCCTTTATTCCCGGTGCCGTTTCGAAGCGGCTGTTGATGTCGATACCTGCGAAATAGGGATGGCGGAACTCCCGGAGGGCTTTTACGCTGTAGGGGTTGATGCCGCCGCTGAGCAGGAACGGGGTGGGACCGTTGTAGCGGTGCAGGAGGTTCCAGTCGAACTGGTTGCCGGAACCGCCGTACTGCGGGGTCTTGGTGTCGAAGAGGTAGTAGTCGCACAGACCATTGTAGGCAGATACGGCAAGCAGGTCCTTGGGCAGCAAGATAGAGAAAGCCTTGATGAGGTGCAGGCCTGCATTGCGCAGGGAACGGCAGTATTCGGGAGCTTCATTGCCATGCAGCTGGATGTAGTCCAGGCTGAAACGGTCGGTATACATCAGGATGTTTTCCTTACTTTCGTTGACAAAGACGCCGACGCGCTTGGCGCAGGCTGGCAGATACCCGGGCATCTGGCACAGACAACGGGGAGATTTGGGGTAGAAGATAAAACCAATCATATCTACACCTTGCAGTTCTACATTGCGGATGTTTTCTGCTTCGGTCATTCCGCATACTTTGATGAGAGGAGACATTTTATTTACGATTTACAATTTACGATTTACAATTTGGCTGCGCGATGTAACGCTGTATGAGAGACTTTTGTATTTACAATTATCAACTTTCAACTTTCAATTATTAATTAAGAGACTGTCTTGGATGAACTTTTTCAGGGTTTCGCCCGGGGTGGCTGTTTTCATGAAGGTTTCGCCGATGAGGAAACCGCGGAAGCCGGCGGCACGCAGGCGGCAGATGGTTTCGGGGTCGGAGATGCCGCTTTCGGAAACAAGGAGCGGGGATGCCGGTCCGTGGGTGGCTTCGCGCAGTTGCCGGGCTATCCGGAAGGAGTTTTCTACATCGGTGACGAAGGAGCCGAGGTTGCGGTTGTTGACACCCACCATGTCGACCTCCTTATTTATATAGGAGAGTTCCGAAGGGCTGTGGATTTCGAGCAATACCTCCAGCCCGAGTTCGTGGGCTTGGGCGGTGAGGGTGCTACACTGCTCCGGACTGAGGCAGGCGGCAATGAGCAATACGGCGTCGGCACCTACGATGCAGGCTTGCAGAAGCTGGTACTCGTCGATGATGAAGTCCTTGCGCAGAATGGGGATGCGGACGAGCGGACGGGCCGTGCGGATGTCGCGCAGCGTACCGCCGAAGAACTTCTCATCCGTCAGGATGGAGAGGGCGGCGGCGCCGGCGGCTTCGTAGGCGGCAGGTATTTCCTCTGCTTGGGCAGCCTCGTTTATCCAGCCTTTGGAGGGTGAACAGCGTTTGAACTCGGAGATGATTCCTGTAGAAGAAGCGGCAAGGGCCTGCTTCATGCTGCGGCGGTGGACCGCATTCTCCCGGATGATGACTTCGGCTTGCTCCTGCAACTGCTTCGGAGAGACGGTTTGCTTCTGCAGTTCAATCTCTGTTTGCTTATGGGCGATGATTTCGGACAGTATATCTTTCATTGCTTCATTTATTAATCTCGATAAATTTTTTCAGTGTCGCCAGCGCCCGTCCGCTATCCAGTGATTCGCGTGCGATGGCGATGCACTCCTCAATCTCTTTCTGCGGCTCCATCACCTGGATGGCAAAGGCGGCGTTGACAATGACGCATTGCGTTTGTGCAGGTGTGGCATGCCCCGTAAGGATATTGTCGAAGATGCGGGCGGCATCTTCCTTGCATGCGCCGCCGAAGAGTTCTTCGGGACGGGCATCCTTGAAGCCGAGGGCCTGCGGACGGTAGATGCGCTCATAGTTGCGGGTCATCACCTTGAACTCGTCCGTCAGGGAGATTTCGTCGTAGCTGTCGAGGCTGTTGACCACGGCAAAGTCAATGCCGAGCTTATAGAATACGTTGGTGTATAGGCGCATCTGCGAGAGGTCTGCCACACCAAGCAGCTGGTATGCCGGACAGCATGGATTCACCAACGGGCCGAGCAGATTGAACAAGGTGCGCACTCCCAACGTCTTGCGTACGGGACCGACAAACTTCATCGCCGGATTGAAAAGCTGGGCATGAAGGTAAGCGATGTTGCACTCCTCCATGCTGCGTTTCAGCGTGTCGGGGTTGTTGGTGAAGCGTACGCCGTGCTGCTCGATGACATTGCTGGCTCCGCTCACGGAAGTGGCTCCGTAGTTGCCGTGCTTGGCAACCTTGTAGCCGGCTCCCGCCACCACGAAGCAAGCGCAGGTGGAGATGTTGAAGGTGTTCTTTCCGTCGCCGCCCGTACCTACAATGTCGATGGGGCGATAGGGGGCGAAGTCGATGGGAAGGCGTGTCTCCATCAGTGCTTCGCGGAAACCGATAAGCTCGTCCACAGTGATGCTCCGCATCTGGAAGGCAGTGAGCAAGGCTGCTATCTGCGCCTCAGGATACATTTCCTTGGTGATGTTGAGGAGGATTTGTTTGGTTTCCTCCGACGTAAGCTCTTCGTGGTTAAAGAGACGGGTGAGTATTGCTTTCATCTTTTTATTTACGATTTGACGATTTACGATTTGACGATTGAATTTACTCTTTTTCTGAAGTGCCTCATTTGAAAAGCCAGTTTTTTACGATTGTTTTTCCGTCGGGTGTCAGTACCGATTCAGGATGGAACTGGATGCCGTGTATGTCATACTCCCGATGTTTCAGCGCCATGATTTGTCCTTCGGGGCTGATGGCGGTAATGGCCAGCGCTTCGGGAAAGTCCTTCGTATCCACTACCCAGGAGTGGTATCGTCCGACGGGAATCCTATTGGGTAAACCGCAGAAGATATAGTCTTCTTCGAGAGAAATACCTTCATAATCCTTTCCCCCCAATCCTTCATCACTAATCCCTAATCCTTCCTCCCTCGTCCCTAATCCCTCACTCCTAATCCTTATCTCCGTCTGTACCCCATGGAACACCTCTTCCAGATTGACCAGCTTTCCACCGAACGCTTGTCCGATGGCTTGTTCGCCCAGACAGACACCGAGTATGGGTTTCCGTCCGGCATAGGTGCGGATGACATCCAGCAGCAGTCCGGCTTCCTCGGGGACACCGGGGCCGGGTGAGAGGATGATTTTATCGTATGGCTCCAGTTCTTCGAGCCGGAATTTATCGTTGCGCAGCACATCCGTTTCTGCGCCAAGCTCTTTCACCAGATGGGCAAGGTTGTAGGTGAAGGAGTCGTAATTGTCTATGATAACTGTTTTCATCTTTTGTATTTACAATCTATTTTATTTACTATTTGACGATTTACGATGTACGATTGAAGTTACTTTATTTACGATGTACGATTTGGCTGCGCAATGTACGCCGCATGGCAAATCGTACATCGTAAATCGTCAAATCGTACATAAACTCACATTTTTTCTGCCATCTCAATCGCCTTTTTCAGTGCGCCGAGCTTGTTGTTCACCTCTTGCAGTTCGTACTCGTCGTTGCTCTTGGCTACGATACCGCCGCCTGCCTGGAACCAGAGGACACCGTTGCGGCTGACAAAAGTACGAATCGTAATTGCCTGGTTCAGCGAGCCGTTCAGTCCGATGAAACCGATGCAGCCGCCGTAGGCTCCACGGTTGTGCGGTTCCAGCTGGCTGATGAGTTGCATGGCGCGTACCTTGGGGGCGCCGCTCAGGGTACCGGCAGGGAAGGTGTCGATGAAGGCCTTGACGGGGTCGGCCTCTTCGCGGAGCGTTCCGCTGACACGGCTGACGAGGTGGATGACATGGCTGTAATACTGCATCTCCTTATAGAAGTCCACCTTTACATCGTGGCAGTTGCGGGAGAGGTCGTTGCGGGCAAGGTCCACAAGCATCACGTGTTCGGCGTTCTCTTTGGGGTCGTCGTGCAGGTACCGGGCATTGAGGGCGTCCTGCTCTGCATCGCCGGTGCGCTTCGTGGTTCCGGCAATGGGGTCGATATAGGCATGGCGGCCTTCGATGCGGCAATGGGTTTCGGGAGACGAGCCGAAAATGCGGAAGCCCCCGAAGTCGAAATAGAACAGATAGGGAGAAGGGTTGATGCTGCGCAGGGCACGGTAGAGCTTGAAGTCATCGCCCGTGAAACGCTGCTCGAACCGGCGGGAGAGGACTATCTGGAAAACGTCGCCGCGCAGACAGTGGGCGATGCCCCGGCGGATATTCGCCTTGTGCTCCTCGTCCGTAAGCGGAGAGGTGGTGGGGCCGATGGCGCGGAAATCATAGGCGGTGTAGTTGCGGTTATGGATGGCCTTCTGCACCTGGTCCAGTTCGCTGGTCTCGCCGGGCGCCAGCATCTCGAGGAGCAGCATCTCATTCTTGAAGTCGTTGAAGACGATGAGGTACTTATATAATATGTACAGCATGTCCGGCGCATCGTTGGTAGCTTCGCGGCTGTCCTTCACGGGGATATTCTCGAAGTAGCGGACAGCATTGAAGGAGGTGTATCCGTAGAGTCCGCAGTAATTGCTGTATTCGCCCTCCACGCGGAAGCGGGCGCGGAAATCGTTCAAGGCATTCTCCACCCGGTATGCATCGGTTATGGGATGCTCTTCGCGGCTGTCGTCCGGCAGGCGGAAGATAGCCGTGCCGTGGTCTATGCTGACACTAGCCAGCGGACACAGAGCGATGAACGAACGGTTGTTCTCACTGCCGTGATAGTCGGAACTCTCCATAAGTGCGCTCTGCGGAAAGATGTCACGCACCTTCAGATACGTGCTCACCGGCGTATGCAAGTCACCGAGCATGGTGCGGCTGATTGTTTTATAATCATATTGTTTCATTGTATCTTGTATTTTATTTCATTGTATCTTGTATTTTCAAATAGCTCATCACTTATCACTTATAACTCATCACTCAAATACGTCTCTATATCCTTATCCCCCCGTCCCGACACCGTCAGCACCACCACGTCCGTCGGCTTGAACCTCATCTTCTCCAGCGCACCCAGTGCGTGGGCACTTTCCAATGCGGGGATGATGCCTTCGAGCCGGGTCAGTTCGTAGGCGGCGCGGATGGCTTCATCGTCGTTGACGGCGAGGACGATGGCACGTTTCTGCTTGGTAAGGTTGGATTGAATGGGGCCGATGCCTGGAGAGTGCCGTCCGGCAGAGATGGAATAGGGCTCTTCTATCTGTCCGTCCTCGTTCTGGATGACGTAGGTGCGCGAGCCGTGGATGATGCCCATCTTGCCGAGGGCGATGGTGGCGGCTGTCATTCCCGTTTCAATGCCTTTTCCGCCGGCTTCGGCGAGGACGATTTGCACGTGCGGGTCGTTGACGTAGTGATAGATGGTGCCGGCTGCATTGCTTCCTCCACCTACGCAGGCGATGAGGTAGTCGGGGCATTCGCGTCCCTCGTGTTCAAGGAGCTGCTTCCTGATTTCTTCGCTGATGACGGACTGCAGGCGTGCCACCATGTCGGGGTAGGGATGCGGGCCGACGGTGGAACCTATCACGTAGTAGGTGTCCGACGGATGGCAGCACCAGTCGCGGATGGCTTCGTTGGTGGCGTCCTTCAACGTCATATTGCCGCTGGTGACGGGAACGACGGTGGCGCCGAGCATCTTCATCTTCTCCACATTGACGCGCTGGCGCTCTACGTCGGTCTTACCCATGTAGACGATGCATTCCATATTCATCAGTGCGCAGACGGTGGCTGTGGCCACACCGTGCTGTCCGGCTCCGGTTTCGGCGATGATGCGGCGCTTGCCCATGCGGCGTGCCAGCAATACCTGCCCGATGCTGTTGTTGATTTTGTGGGCACCGGTGTGGTTCAGGTCTTCACGCTTGAGGTAAATCCGGCAACCGTACTTCTCGGACAAGCGGTGTGCCAGGTAGAGTGGGGAAGGGCGTCCCACGTAGTCGCGCAGCAACTGGTCGTATTCACGCTTGAAGTCCTCACTTTGCAGCACCTTGAGGTAGGTGTTCTGCAACTCTTCTACACATTTGTGGAGGATTTCGGGAACGTATGCCCCGCCGAACTCTCCGTAATAACCTTCTTTGTCAACTAAGAAATTCATCATGTTATTTACTATTTGACGATTTACTATTTACTATTTCAGAAATCAAAACGCATTATTGCTTAAACGAAAAAAGCCCCGTCGCTTGGTGCGACAGGGCTCTTTTTGTTTTTTACTATATATTACATATATACATACGAGCGCTGCTCCCTTACGACTGTCGGAGTTGTAACGGGTGCCACCACCAATATGTATTTACGAACATTGTTTTCATTGACTTTTTTTGTTTTATCAGCGGCAAAGACAGTGCAAACCGAATGTATAATAAAATGAACTCGTTCATTTTTTATGCTGAGGTGCAGCCTGTCTTCGTTTTCGCGACAAATATAAGCACTTTGTTTTAACTGCCAAAATAAATATGACTTTTTTTCCGGATTAAAACATTTTTCTTGAAATATTGTTCTTATAGGTGTAGTAAAAACGAATATTCATTCAAAAAAAGAAAGGAACAAACTATGAATAGAAAACATTTAGTTGCCATAGGCGTGGTTATTGCTGTACTATTGTTATTATACTGGCTCTTTGTGGCCGAAGATATGAATGCCTGGCTGAATGTAAACTGATTTTTCGGGATTTTCGTGTGGAGTTATTCGGATAAAGATGTATCTTCGCAAAAAAACATAGACTCATGAAAGGATTAAGTTATTCATTTTTGCGCGCGATATGTGCGCTGGTTATCGGTTTGGTGCTGGTAATGTTTCCCGACCAGGCCGGTGATTACTTGGTGATTACGATAGGCGTCATCTTTCTGGTGCCTTCGCTTATCAGCATCATAGGCTACTTTGCACAGAGCACGGAGATGCGCCGCCGCTTCCCTATCGAGGGGGTGGGCAGCCTGCTGTTTGGCTTGTGGCTGATTATCATGCCCGGTTTCTTTGCCGACCTGCTGACATTTGTATTGGGATTTATCCTGGTGATGGGAGGAGTGCAACAGATTGCCTCGCTTTCCGCTGCCCGTCGCTGGATGCCGGTACCGGGAGGTTTTTATGTGGTTCCGGTATTGATTCTGCTTGCCGGCTTGGTTGCGCTGTTCAATCCTACGGGAGTACGCTCCACGGCATTTATCATTATCGGTATCAGCAGTCTGGTCTATGCGGCTTCGGAACTGCTGAACTGGTTCAAGTTTACGCGTCGCCGCCCGAAGACACCGGATGCTTCTGTAAAGGCAGTGGACGATATTGAGGATGCACAAATTATAGAATAAAAAAACAGACCATCTGTTGAGGTTGAACAGATGGTCTGTCAGGAGTAAACGGATGGTCTGTTCATGCCACACGGACCATCCGTTTTTATTGTTTCAACCATTCATTTATCAGCTCCATCACTTGCTTCTTTTCCTCTTCGGGCAGTGTGCCGATGCGTGCCCGATGGCTTCCACCGGGCTCTACGAATACATGGATGTTCTTCTTCCCTTTCAGCCAGGTCACTCCGGCAGCCGTCCACGGGTCGTTCTGTCCGTAGATGAATATCATTTTCGGGTCATTCTCTTTCAGGAACTTCGTGATTTTCTTGCTTAGGGTCTTGTCGAAGGGCATGTCTTTCAGCTCTTCGGGAAGCATCAGGCGATGCAGGTAACCCTTGCTCGATTGGATGGAAAGATACTTCTTGAAAGGTTTCGTATCGTAGCCATAATAGCCCAGCTCGCGGGCGGCCTGCACGAAGAATGAGGCTGTGGGACTGTCGGCAATGAAGTAGTCGGGATTACTGATGTCGAGCAGATGGGCAAATATCTCATCGTCCGAGGCCGTGGTGGCAGGGATGCTGCTGACGGGAGTTCCCCACTGCCAAAGGGCAAAAGAATACTCCAGCACGCAATAGTCGTATATCTCTTCAACGGGTGCACGGAACTTGAGTCCTTTTTCATCGCAATATTTCTTAAAGCGGGGGAGCAGTGCGGCTTTCCGTTTCAACACTTCCAACTGGAAGTCCTCAATCCGTTTGCGGTCCTCCGGAGTAGACACTTTCCTGAGGAAAGGCTCGTGGCGTCCGTCTTCCGCCCCGTAGCAGAGCGGAGCTACATAAGGCACGGAAATATCCACGTCGTCCGGATAGAACGTGCGGTAGAGCAGGGTAGTCTGCCCGCCCTTGCTGATGCCGGTCGCAATCCATTTGCCGGGATAGATGCTTTTAAAGGCGTTGCGGACGGCGTGCAGGTCGTCTGCGGAATTCTCGGCGGTGAGGTATTGCCAGTCTTTAGGCTCAGGGGTGGATTCCAGGAAATAACGGTATTCCACAAAAATCATGTTGGCATCGAGCAGCTCGGAAAGTTCCTCGCGATACTTGGGATTGAGGGCATAGGCGGCTCCATAGCCTTCGGTTACAATCACCGTGGGACGGTCGAAGCCGACGTGGGAGACAATCACACGCTGGCGGAAACTGCCCTTTTCGGGACGACGGTGGTCCAACGGCTGGGTAAAATAGGTTACATACTTCTCGGAGAACCGGGTGGACTCCAACGGACGGGTTTCCGTAATGGCGGAAATCCGACCCAGTTTTTGCTGCAGATCGGTTTGTGCCGGGGCAGCAGCCGAAACGAACAGCAAGGCAAACAGCAGGAACGCTGCATAGCAGTTACGTAAATTCTTCATGATGACAGGATTGTTTTATCTGACGGGCAAAGATAGGTTATTTCCCGCTTACCGCCAACAGTTGGCATGGACGAAAAAAGAGAGAGAACTGCCTCGCGGCACCTCTCCCCCCTGCAAACTTAAAACAACCAACAAAAGAATGAGATAGGGATTAAGGATTCATCCTTCATCCTTCATCTTATAAACAGCAACTCGCGATATTTGGGCAACGTCCACATTTGATTGTCGACGATGAGTTCCAGCTTGTCGATGTGGTAACGGATTTCCTCCATCATCGGTACGATGTTGTCGTGGTAGGCGATGGCTTTTTCACGTTCACTCTCAATTTTGTTGGCAACTTTACGCGCCTCGATCATGGCATCCACATGCTCCTTGATGAAAGCGGTGCGGTCGGCAATCTCTTCGATGAGTTCCAGATTCTTGGCAGACAGTTTTGCAGCCTTCTCTGCCGGGAACAGATCCTTCATCTTGTAGACATTGTCCACCAAATCGGTCTGATACTGTGTGGCTACGGGGATGATATGGTTCATGGCCAAATCTCCGAGCACACGGGCTTCGATTTGGATTTTCTTGGTATAGGTTTCCCATTTCACCTCGTTGCGAGCTTCCAGTTCCTTCTGCGTCATGACTCCGATTGTCTCGAACATCTTGATGCTTTCCGGCTTCAGGTAGTTGTCGAAGATAACGGGAACGCTGGTTTCGCAATCCAGACCACGACGGGCAGCTTCAGCTTTCCATTCGTCACTGTAACCGTTTCCATCGAAGTGGATGGGTTTACAAATCTTGATGTACTTGCGGATAACGTCGAGGATGGCGGAGATTTTCGGCTCCCCCTTTTCAATCAGTTCGTCCACATCTTTCTTGAATTCCGTTAATTGCTCGGCAAGGGCAGAGTTCAGCGCAATCATGGCACTGGCGCAGTTGGCTTCGGAACCCACGGCGCGGAACTCGAAGCGGTTGCCGGTGAAGGCGAACGGGCTGGTGCGGTTGCGGTCGGTATTGTCTATCATCAGTTCCGGAATCTGCGGGATGTCCAGCTTCATGCCTTGCTTGCCGCTGAGGCTGACGAGGTCGTCCTTGGTGCTCTCTTCGATGTGTTCCAGCACCTGGCTCAACTGCTTGCCCAGGAAGGAAGAGATGATGGCCGGAGGCGCTTCGTTGGCACCCAGCCGGTGGGCGTTCGTCGCACTGGAGATGGAGGCTTTCAGCAATCCGTTGTGACGGTATACGGCCATCAGCGTATTCACTACGAAGGTGATGAAACGCAGGTTCTCTTCGGGCAGTTTGCCGGGTGCGTGGAGCAGGATACCGGTGTCCGTACCCAGCGACCAGTTATTATGCTTGCCGCTACCGTTGACACCCTTGAAGGGCTTTTCGTGCAGCAGTACGCGGAAACCGTGGTTACGTGCCACTTTACGCATCAAGGCCATGATGAGCATGTTGTGGTCTACCGCCAGGTTGCATTCCTCGAAGACGGGAGCCAGCTCGAACTGGTTGGGAGCCACTTCGTTGTGACGGGTCTTGACGGGGATGCCGAGTTTCAGCGCTTCGATTTCCAGTTCCTTCATGAAAGCGGCCACACGGCTGGGGATGGCCCCGAAGTAATGGTCTTCCAGCTGCTGGTTCTTGGCGCTGTCATGGCCCATCAGCGTGCGTCCGGTCATCAGCAGGTCGGGACGGGCGGCGTACAACCCTTCGTCAACCAGAAAATATTCCTGCTCCCAGCCCAGATAGGCAACCACTTTCTTTACTTCCGGATTGAAATAGTGGCATACGTCGACGGCAGCCTTGTCTACGGCACGCAGGGCTTTCAGCAACGGTGCCTTGTAGTCCAGAGACTCACCGGTATAGGCGATGAAAATAGTCGGGATGCAGAGCGTGTCGTCTACGATGAATGCCGGGGAGGAGGGGTCCCATGCCGAGTAGCCACGTGCCTCGAACGTATTGCGGATACCGCCGTTCGGG